>Ga0265314_10000031_pt1 | contig 265924 bp, 158 predicted proteins | sample 4126metaG_FD_203106 | JGI IMG/M metagenome (GOLD analysis project Ga0265314, IMG submission 203106) | Rhizosphere microbial communities from Carex aquatilis grown in University of Washington, Seatle, WA, United States - 4-1-26 metaG | ecosystem: Host-associated > Plants > Roots > Rhizosphere... | reverse complement strand
ATGGCTAGACGCGACGAAGGCGCATATTCGTTAGAAATCTGTAACTGAGGAGCAACGACGCCAGACGCCCCGCCCCGCCGCAAGACCGCCTGGGATATTTTTAAAACACGCTCTTAGCAAATGGCCCACGGCGAATGAGCTCACGAACTCGCGAGGCACTGTTTCCCGATTAACAATGGTGAAAGCCATGTTCAATTCGTCAAATGTCGATACGCCCTCTGGCGACAATTAGAATTCACCTCTTCCCGTTCCCTCCATCACCTTTTGGGCGCGCAGCCCCGCATAGTAATTTAATCAATAATACTATTACGGAATCATCCTCCCCGTGCTAGATTCGCCCCATGGTTGCGCCAGTGCTCAATCAGCGCTCTCGACCCTCCCGCGGCCGCGGGTCGAGGCGTGCCACTCACCGGCCTGCGAATCTTTAACCCCACAATCCGTTCCATGAATACCTATACCGATCCGATGTTTCCCCAACCCGACGAGGCTCCGGCACTCCCAGTCGACTCCCCCGCCCCGGCCCCGCAATCCCCGGCTTCCGCGGAAGCTTCACCCACTGATTCACTGATCCATCACCCACCGACCGCACCCCTGGCCCCGGTCCCACTCCCTAACCCACTCACTCGCAACTCATCAACCGACGAGGGCGCATCCACCCCCGCCCCTCGCTCGCTGGAGCGGGAGAGGTTGGTCTTGACGGAGGTGAGGCCAGGTGAAGCTCCTGGGGAGCAACCATCCCTTCCCAATCCTCCCCGCAAAACCCGCTCCGACGCCAAACTTCTCAACCTCCCCCAGGAACAGCGTGAAGAGCTCATTCAGTGGCTCCTCGACGGCATGCCCTACAGCGAAGCCCGCGTTGCCGTCGAAGCCGAGTTTGGTATCGAAGTCAAATGTCTCACCCGCTTCTCCGAGTTCTGGTACCGGTTTTGTGCCCCTCTCCTCCTCAAGCAGCGCCAACAAATGGTTGACGCCGCCCACGCCCACGCCGCCCTCGCCCCCCGCGACGCCGATGCACTCGATGCGGCCTCTTTCGATTCCATGCGCCAGCGCGCCTACACCCTGGCCACCGCTCCGGGCAGCAACCTCGAAGAAATGCACCTCGCCCTCGCCATGATACCTCAGATTCGCCAGCTCGAGGAAGCCCGCGAACGCCTCCAGATCGATCGAGCCCGCTCCCTTCGCCGTGCCGAGGCTCAACCCTCACGCCCTTCCACCGCCTCCGTCACCCCCCGGCCGACTTCGCATCCACCCGAGCCCGCCACAGACACCCAGGCCTCCGCTCATAAGCCCTCGTCGGCTCACCACCAGCGCCCCGGCCGCAAATGCGTTCCGGTCGTCGGCTGCCCCGCCTCCCCGCGGCGTCCATCCGCGAAGCGGACGCCTTCCGGCCGTTCACCGTTTAACCGTTAAATCTTTTGGCGTAAACCCCTGGTTTATCGGTTATCCCGCAACTTGTTATCGGCTTATCTAACGAGCGCTTCTACCACCAAGCCCCCACCCACCACCAAGCCTATGAAACGCCTGCGAATCGCTTCGCCCGGCTCCGCCACTTTGCGACCCTGTCGGCGGACTTCAACCTCCCGCGCCCTGGACCGCCTGCGTGTCCGGCTTCTATCCGTCGTGAATGATCGCCTACTCGAGCTGTCCTCCAGGGAGGATCCGTCACCTGAGCTTTACCGCGGCGAACTAATGGTTCGTGTCACGGAACTCGCCGAGTTGACCGAGATCGACGCCGAGCTCGCCGCCCTTGCTCAGGGCCATCAGCTCGATTCCTGCCGTATCGCCCAACTCTTGGCCCTCGCCCCCTCAGCCCGCCCTTCACGCCCGCAAACGCCCGAGGAGTACCAGCGTGAGACACGAGCGTTCTTCGGATTCTGATTTCTTGGACGCCGTGGAGAAAACCCTGAGTTCACGGTACTATCGTGAGGCGCTAGGTTTTAGAGCCAAAGGCCCGCCGCAAGCGCTTTGGCGTAACCGGCCGTCAGATGACCACGCAACCGTTCCCTCAGTCCTTCAGCATCTCGGTGATCAAGCTCTTATAGCCCTTCTCCTTCAGGGCCTCGACCAGCTTTTGATCGCTCTGCTCCCGGGACCATTTGCTGTTGAACTTGGCATCGCTGTGGACCTCCGGCATGAACATCTTCCAGGCCCCCGTCGCCACATCCAAAAGAATCGCCCGCAAGCGGATCCGCATCTCCTGCCTCTGGTCCGGAACCAGTCCGCCGACAATTGGCACCCACGAGACTATCTTGCCTTCGTGGTCCTCCTGAGCAGACTCCAGCACCCCCCAGTAGCAGACGATGTAGCGGTACCCCCCCTGGGCCGCGCGCAGCCGCAACGAATCCGCCAATCCAGCTTTCTCCTGCGAAGGGATGCCGGAAAACGGCGCCACGGAAAAGTAGCGCATTGCCTCTTCCACCACCCCGTTGTCAGGCACGATCGCTCCCGATTGGATGAGGATGACCTTATCCCCGCGCTTGATCTTTGGCGCCGCCGCGGTCTCCAATACCTTGGCGATGTTGGTGGCATTTGCCTCTTGTGTCGCGGCGGTACCCAGGATGTCCAACTCCGTCAGTTCACCCCGATACATCGGGTTGCCTCCCCCCGCCCAGCCGTAGGACGAATGGTAGCCCGAATCGGAGATCGAGCGTGTGGTTTCGCAGCCCGTGAATACCAACGGCGTCAACAGGAGTAGGGGAATGAGTCGTTTCATAAATCCTCTGGTCATGGCGTGTTTGAATGGCCTTGATACGCCGGTGGCCAAGGCCAGGCAACAAGAAAGGCGCCGTGTTCATTTTAGGCCCTTGACATGGTGTTCTTAATACACTATTAAGAAGGTGTAGCGTGAACACTAAATGACAATGAACCCGGAAACCACCACCCTTTATCGTCCGGTCGGGCCGGAGGAGCTGGCCTTGATCGCAGCCGGCGGTTTCCGCGAATTTCCTCCGAGAAAACCCGAGCAGCGCATTTTCTATCCGGTCTTGAACGAGGCATACGCCCGCCAGATTGCGCGCGAGTGGAACGTTCCAGCCAGTGGTTCAGGTTATGTCACTCGATTCGCCCTGCTCGCTGACTTCGCAGCCAGGTACCCGATCCAGAAGGTTGGGAGTTCTGTTCACGAGGAGTTGTGGATACCGGCGGAAGATCTGGCCGAGATGAACCGCAACATCGTAGGACGAATTGAGGTGATTGCGGAATACAAACCGGAGGTCAGAGAGTGAATCCTAATCAGATACGTTTTTATCGCCTGAACGAACCTTATGGCGAGTTCTCGAATTTCTCGCCCCATCCGATTGAGCTGAAGGGTCAGATCTGGCCGACTTCCGAGCATTATTTCCAGGCTCAGAAGTTCGCCGGAACCAGGCACGAGGAGGCGATACAACAGGCGAAATCACCAATGATTGCTGCCCGTTTGGGAAGGAGCCGCGAATACCCTTTGAGAGCAGATTGGGAGAGCGTAAAGGACGTGATCATGCGAGAGGCCCTGGAGGCCAAGTTCAATCAGCATCCGGTGTTGCGGTCGCTTTTGGTGGGCACAGGAAATGCCGAACTCATCGAGCACACGACAAACGATAACTATTGGGGCAACGGGGGAGATGGGAGCGGGCGGAATCGATTGGGCGAACTGCTCATGGATTTACGCACCCAATTCCGAATCCAAAGCTAACAATGCGCTGGCTCCTCAAGCAAAAGAATATCTTGGACGAGCCCGCAGATGTGTTGGTTTGCTCTGCCAACGTTCACTTGACTCTTTCGGGCGGAGTGGGTGCCGAGCTGCTGGCTCGATATGGAGACGCCATGCAAATTGCGCTTCACAACGCCCTCCGCACTCGAAACCCTCGTTGCGCCCAAAGAGGCGACGTGGTGCCTTACATTGGCTCGGAGATGCCCTATAAACTCGTGCTGCACGCCGTGGCGATAGACGGTTGGTATGACTCAACATCTCTCGTGCTTGCCGATGTCACGAGAAAAGCTCTGCGAATGGCGGCAGATTACGGCGCCGAGAAAGTTGCACTCACTGCGTTAGCAACCGGTTTCGGCCGACTGACGCTGTATCAATTCGCAGACGGCATTCGACCCCTCTTGAACGAGGTGTTCCCACCAATGAAGGAAGTTGTGATTTGCCTGCTATTGGACTTCGAGGTGGCAGAGCTTGCGGGTAACCTACCCGAGATAGAGTACGTTCCCGGAACCGCAGACTCGCCGCTTCACTGATACATTTCTTCGGAGCTTATGCCCCACACCTACCAATATCCCCGAGCGGCGTTGACCGTGGACTGCGTGGTCTTTGGTTTCGACGAGAGCGAACTCAAGGTGCTGCTCATCGAACGTGCCCTTGAACCCTTCAAAGGCAAGTGGGCGCTGCCTGGCGGTTTCGTGCGCGTGGACGAACCGCTGGACGAAGCAGCCCGGCGCGAGCTGGAGGAGGAAGCCGGCTTGAAGCAGGTGTTCCTTGAGCAGCTCTACACGTTCGGAAACGTGGAGCGGGACCCGCGGGAGCGCGTCGTGAGCGTAGCCTACTACGCTCTAGTCAAGCTGTCCGCCCATGAGACCAAGGCGGCCACCGACGCCGCGGATGCACGATGGTTCCCGGTCTCGAAAGTGCCGAAGCTGGCGTTCGACCACGCTGAGATCCTGGCCACGGCACTAGCGCGGCTCAAAGCAAAGGTGCGTTACCAACCAATCGGTTTCGAGCTTTTGCCTCCCAAGTTCACGCTCTCGCAGCTCCAGCACCTTTATGAGGCGGTGCTCGGAGTGGGCTTGGACAAGCGGAATTTTCGCAAGAAAGTCCTGAGTTTTGGGCTGCTGGTGCCGCTCAACGAGACCCAGATGGTCGGGCGGCACCGCCCGGCGCAACTGTTTTGCTTCGACGCGGACAAGTACGAAAGGCTCAAACGGAAAGGAATGTTGTTTGAGTTGTGAGTCAATGAATCAGCCAACGGTCCCCCTATGAAAACGATCCTTATCCTCGAAGATAACCAGGATCGCATCGCGTCGTTTCAGAAAACCGTCACCGCCCTGGGTGATGGTTTCGAGCTGAAGGTCTGGCACGACGCGGCTTCCATGATCGCCGAGTGCCAAGCGTTCTTTCCGACTGCGGCACTCATCTCGTTGGATCACGATCTGAACCCAATGCCTGGGGCAAACGCTGATCCCGGCACGGGCCTGGATCTCGCGCGGTTTCTGGGTGACTTTTTGCCCGTTTGCCCGGTGCTAATCCATTCGTCGAACACCGATCGTGTCTATTCGATGCACAACGAACTCCGATTCGCCGGCTGGATGGTGGATCGAGTCGGACCGCTGAGCACGGACTGGATTGAAACCTCGTGGTTGGACAACGTCCGACGTTTGCTCGCGGCGTACTCCAACACCTGGGAGTCTCAACAGCCCACCGACCACGCCTCTCGCGTTGAGCGCACGAAGCTGTCGTTGGATGGACTTGGGTTGGGGGATGCCCTCGGTGAGATGCTAGCCTACAGGGCCTGGAGCGCTCTCGAGAGACTCGTAGCGAACAACCTTCCAGCGGGGCCGTGGTTGCACACCGATGACACCGAGATGGCCATCTCAATCGTGGCGGTCCTCAGGTCACACGGTTACTTGCACCAAGACGCATTGGCGAAACGGTTCGCCCGAAGGTTTGAGCGGGACCCGGAACGCGGTTACGGCAGGATGACCCGAATCCAAATGAATCAGATCATGGCCGGAGCCAAATGGCAGGACACGGCGGCTAACGCATTCGGTGGTCAGGGTTCGATGGGCAACGGCAGCGCGATGCGAGTGGCGCCTTTGGGGGCGTATTTCGCCGACGACCTGGCGAGATGCGCGGAGGAAGCCCGAGCCTCGTCAGTGGTCACGCATACTCACGCGGAAGGTGTGGCTGGTGCGATTGCAGTCGCGGTCGCTGCCTCAATGGCTTGGCGGCTGAGAACGGAAACCGGCCCCGATCGCGCGCACGCCTTGTTTTCAGAGGTGCTCCAACGCGTCCCGGAAAGTCAGGTTCGCCGTGGCATTCTGCTGGGCAGCGGTACCCCGCCCGAGACTCCCGTGACGGCTGTCGCCCGGGCCCTCGGCAACGGCTCGCTGGTAACCGCGCCCGACACGGTTCCCTTTTGTGTTTGGATGGCGGCGCACCATCTTGACCGGTTCGTTGAGGCGCTTGGGAAGACCATCAGCGCAGGGGGCGACTGCGATACAAATGCAGCCATCGTGGGCGGCATCGTTGCATCGAGCGCCGCGAGGACGAGCATTCCGGCTGGGTGGTTAGAGGCAAGAGAGCCGGTCAACGTGTGAAAGACGAATATGGCGTCAACTCCAACTAACAATCTGGGCGACTGCTGGAGGAACATTCGCTGTTTCGCGGCGGTCGTCCGGAGCCCGGCCGCCGTGCGCAATGCATTCGAGGGACATCCCGGGTTGGCCTGGTTGGCGTTTGGCGTTGGTTCCTATTTCATCGAGGTGGCTGCGCTGGTAACAAGGGAACCGGCGCGGAGACAGAGATGGCCCGGACAGGCATCGTCGCCAAAGCAAGGATTGAATTAAGCGCAAAGTCTTCGGAACCACGTTGTATGTCTAACGCAAAACCCAAAGCACGAACCTGGGGCTTCCGTTTCTCGCTCACGGATGCTTTGGCAATTGTTGTCTTCTTGAGTGCAGCAGGTGTCTTGCGAGGGTGGAACAATCCGCTCTGGTGGGTTCTCGTGATCGCCGCAGGCCACTTCTTCTTTTTCTGCAATGTCTTCCGGATTCTCCGGCGTCGTGAACTGATCTGGGCAGGTCTATTCATTTTGAACATCGGCGCCTGGGCGTGGCTCGACCATTTGACTTGGCCCTTGGTCCTGCTGTGCCAACTCCCGATCACGGCCGCAGTTGTCGCAGCCGACATGTGCGCGCCGAGCTACCACGGCGTACTCGCCAGCCGGCTGAATCCTCGGCTAAACGATTACTTGAACGGGTCCATTTTATGACAGACAAGGAGATCGTCCGAACTCTTCAGGTTGGAGGACGTCACGGGAAGCCGGTGTTGCTGACCATTCGTGCTGGCGACATGCACCGGGCCGGTTTCGTTTTCCGTTGCTCGACCAACGGCGTGTGGCTGGTGAATCACGTCCCGCCGCAGTTCATCGATTTCCCCGCGGCCGAAGAAGCGGCTCCATGAGAACCAAACCACAATTCCCCTGCACCGGTCACATCAAGACCGAGGGTTTTGCTGAATTCCTTGCTGCGGAACTCAGTGAGAGCCGGCGCAACCTGACCGCTCTAACGGCTGAGCTCGGGATCGCTCTCGCGGCACCGTATGTCACCCTCGTGAACTCGGGTTCGTCGGCAAATCTCGCAGCCGCGGTGCTGGTCAAACAACGCTGCGGTCCGCGGCGGCGTGTTTTGATGGCGGGGTTTTCGTTTCCGACTACGATCGCCAGCTTCACGCTCCTGGGCTTCGACGTGCGCCTGGTGGACACCGAACCCGGCGGTTTTAATCTCGACCCGGTTGCGTTGGAAGCTGAGATGGATGGAAACGTCGCCGCAGTGGTGGTTACGCACTTTCTCGGCTTCCCGGCCCAATTGCAGGCAATTCGAAACCTAACGCGCGTCCATGACGCCATTCTCATCCAGGAGTTGCGTTTTCTAAAACGTTTTGGAGAGGCATTCGCCGATACCTACAGACCGGAGCTTGCGCACGCGATCGATGAGGGTTGGTTGGAGCACCGCGGGCGCCATTGGCAAGTGGCGCCGGGCCAATTCCGTCGCATGCACGCCATTCGAAGCCTGTTTTATCCGGAAGCGGCACGCCGATGGCTGATGGCGCTAACCTGAGGGACTATTATGAAAGCACTGATCCTGGTAGATATTCAAAACGACTTCCTTCCCGGTGGGGCACTGGCCGTGCCTGACGGCGATGCGGTGATCCCCCGGGCAAACGAGCTTCAAGCTGTATTTCCCCTGGTGGTGGCGACACAAGATTGGCATCCGGCAAATCACGGGAGTTTCGCTGCAAACCATCCCGGCAAAAGCGCATTTGAACAGATCGAGCTGAATGGCCTCCCGCAGACGCTGTGGCCCGTCCACTGTGTCCAGAACGCCAAAGGGGCCGAGCTCGCAGGCGGATTGAACCGAGACCGTATCGCGAGGGTTTTCCCCAAAGGGACAGACCCGGGCATCGACAGCTACAGCGGCCTATTCGATAACGGTCACCGCAAGTCAACTGGCCTGGCGGAATGGTTGAAAGGGCGGGGAGTGACGGAGGTATTTGTGTGCGGGCTGGCAACGGATTACTGCGTGAAGTTCACCGCGCTCGACGCTGCGCAGACGGGATTCAAAACGCATTTCATCGACGACGCCAGCCGCGGGGTGAATCTCCGCCCGGACGACGTCAAGGATTCGATCGAGGAAATGAAGCGTGCGGGGATCTCCATTGTGCAAACCCAAGGACTCTTGGAGGAGCGATGAACGCAACACCCAAGATCACGTTACACACGGGCAGGTACCTCGCACTGGTGAGGGAGGGACATTGGGAATACGCCGACCGGACGAATGCCACGGGCGCGGCAATTATTGTCGCCGTGACCGCCGAGCGAAAGCTCCTCCTGGTCGAGCAGTATCGGATTCCCGTCCACGCCCGAACGATTGAGCTGCCCGCCGGAATCATCGGGGACGAGCCCGGCGGGAGCGATGAGGTTCACGCCGAGGCCGCTCGGCGCGAGTTGATCGAAGAAACCGGCTACGAGGCAGGGCACATCGAGGCTTTGACGCATGGCCCGGCCTCGAGTGGGCTTACGTCCGAGACCGTGACGCTTTTCAGAGCGACGGATTTGCGGCGGGTAGGCGCGGGCGGTGGCGTGGCGCACGAGGCTATCACTGTGCACGAGGTGCCGCTGGCGGAGGTCCACGAGTGGCTGGCAACGAAATCCAAGGCTGGAGTGCTCGTCGATCCGAAGGTTTACGCGGGCTTGTATTTCATCGGGAGGACTATGTGAGCAGCGAGGCGACAGTTTCTGTGCGAGACAGGATCCTCGGTGGGCTCTGGGGTTCGCTGGTCGGCGACGCGCTGGGTGTACCCGGACTCGATTAGCCCCGCGGCCGCGCGGTGGTGATGCCTTGGGTGGCAACCCAGCGAGTGATATCCTGGCGTTGGATTGCCGCAGCCATTAAATCCGGAAACAAATCAGGGGTGCAGGCGAACGCTGGTATCCCAAGGGCGGCAAAGGAAGCGGCGTGGCTGCGGTCGAACATCGGGGCGCCTTCGTCGTTCAACGCGAGCAAGCAGATGATTTGCACTCCGGCGGCCACTAGCGTGCCGACGCGTTTGAGCATTTCTTTAGCGTCGCCGCCTTCGTAGAGATCGCTGATCAAGACCAGGATCGTTTCCTGGGGCTGACGGATCAGGGACTGGCAATATGCGAGGGCCCGGTTGATGTCGGTGCCACCGCCAAGTTGCGTCCCAAATAAAACATCAACGGGGTCGGCGAGCTTCTCGGTGAGGTCAACGAGGGCGGTGTCAAAGACGACCATCTTTGTGCTCACCGACGGCAGACTCGCCAGAACGGCGCTGAAAATCCCGGCATACACCACGCTGGTGGCCATCGACCCGCTCTGATCCACGCACAGAATGATGTCTCGCAGGCACGACCGTTTCCGACCGAACCCGATGCGCGTCTCGGGAACGATGGTGCGATACTCAGGCTGATAATGTCGGAGATTGGCGCGGATGGTCCGATGCCAATCGATCTCGTTGTGGCGCGGACGCCGGTTCCGCGCCGCCCGGTTCAGACTCCCGATCACCGCCTGGCGGGTGGGCTGTTCGAGCTTGCGCCTGAGCTCATCCACAACGCGTTGCACCACGATCCGCGCAGTGTCCTTGGTCTTGTTGGGCAAGACGTTTTTCAGGGCTAGCAACTGGGAGACAAGCTGCACGTCCGGCTCTACCGTCTGGAGCAACTCCGGCTCGAAGAGCATCTGCTTGAGATCCAGGCGATCCAGGGCGTCTTTCTGCATGACCTGCACGACCGAAGAAGGGAAATACTGCCGTATGTCACCCAGCCACCTCGCCACGTTCGGGCAGGATGAACCTAGCCCCCCCTGTCGGTCCGATTCGTAGAGTGCTTCCAGAGCGCGGTCCATGGCCAGGTCGGCACCTTCCAACTCGCACAGCCCGCTCAAGCCGCCGCCGCCCGGAGGTTCCGCGGCGCTGCCCAGTATCAACCGCCAGCGGCGGGCACGTTCGTCGAGTGCGGCATTCACGGTTTTGTCTCCATTTTCAAGCCGAGCATTTGCGCCAAAAGCGGCAGCGCCTTCTCGGCGCGCTGCTCATCGAACTCATCTGAACCGGCTACCGAGGTCGTGAGTGGTTTCATGCCTCCGGCGACGCGTCCGCCCATTTGCCTCCGCTCGGCGGGCTGGAAGGAGCTGAAGGTGCGGCGCAGGAGAGGCAACGCGTTGGTGAAGGAATCGGCCCGAAGAGTGGCGATCCAATCATCTAGAATACGCCAGAGTGATTCGTCGTGGAGCAGCAACAAGCCGCTGTTGCGCAAGAACCCATCCACCCAGGCGGCGGCATGCGCGGGGCCGCTGGCGGGGGACAGTGCCAGGCCGAGGCGGCGGGCGGCGTCGTGAGAATCAATGCGCTGGCCCTCGAGCAAGAGCCTGCAGGCGCGCCCGGCGATAAGCCCGTGCAGATTCGGGGAATCGGCAAGCTGGCGCAGGACCGAATGCCACGCTTCCGAATGGCCGGCGTTCTGAAGCAAACCGATGGCGGCATGACACTGGAGTGCCTTGCCAAACATATCTTCCGCGGCTTCATCATTGAGAGATCCGCAGGCGCCAGGTAATCCAATGCAAACTCGCGCGACCAGGCCATCCACGATACCGCAAACCATGGTGGCGTCGGTCTGGCGAACATTTCCGTAGCGGAGGATGTTGGCCAAGGGCGGGAGGGCTCCCATGAGGTGTCCGACATCGCTGGCCAGAGCCGCAACGGCGCGAAGGCGTGACATCAAATGCTCAGCGGCTTCGGGCAAGTCAGCCAGCAGGGTGAAATCGAGCAATGCGGTCAAGGCCGGGAGATCTGGAGCAGAATCGGCATCGTGGCATACCTTGGCGGCAGCGGCAGTGGGAATTGTGTTTCCCCAAACGCCCGATTCGATGAGGGTCACAGCGAACTCGGGCTCCCACTGGATGGCCCAGGGTTCGTGGAAAGTGCCCTTCTGCGCCCCTCGCTGGCCTTCTCGTTCCCCCCACGGAACCCCCAGCAGATTCAAGCGGTGCAGCAACCGGCTACGGTCCAGGTCGTTGGGTTTGCGCAGATCCAGATCGAGAAGTCGCCGCGAAGCTTCAGCGGGCAGGCGCAGGCGCTTCTGTTCACGGGCCAGGTCTTGCGCCAGGGGGACGAAGGGAACGGAGTCCGGGACCGCGCCGAGGCGCTCGCTGACGATCAGTTTTTCGGAAATGAGGCGCAGGGGGAGCCCATCGCCAAAACAGAGGACGGCCTGGGTGGCCTCGTTCAACTCGGTGAGGCCGGGCAAAGGCCGTCCGCGAAGGGCGGCGAGGGTTTCGGCGAGGCGGACCGCTTCGATGACGCTGGCACTGGAGGCGTCGAGATCCTCGCGCCGGAGCAGACGAGCCACCTTGGTCAACCAGTGGGTCGCCACCCGCTGAGCCTGATGCTGGCGCAAGCTCCAGAGGAAATCATACCAACCCGGCGATTCGATGCCGGCGCCGTAGCCGCTGGCAAAGGCCAGGCGGCTGTAGGTCCAAGGAATCCAGGTGGCCACAACCTTGCGCTTGGGGAGGCCCTTGAGCAACGCTGTGTCCTCGGAGGCCGGAGGCAGGGTAGCAAGAGCCGGGGCATGCCAGGCACCGCAAACGACGGCGATTCGCTGAAAGCCATCCTTCCGCGCCGCGCGGATGGTTTGCCGCATGTGCGCCTCCCGGCGGAGATCACCGGCCGGATCCGACGCCGGCGATGGCGATGGGATGGCCGATTCTCGCAGCGCGGTCATCGCTTCCATGACGGCACCGAAGATGCCGGTGCCGTCACGACGATGCTCAACCATGTGTTCCCACCAATGTTCCGAATCGGAAAAACCGGCCGCCTGAGCCAAGTATGAGAGAGGGTCGAGCTTGATCTCTGGGATTGGCAACGCGAGACCCGATGGAGCGGTCTCCTCATCGGGCAACTCTGCGTCCTTGGCGTCATCCGACGAATCCTGGCCAGCCTGTGGTGGATGGAGCTTTGCCTCCATTTCCTCCGCAAGGCCCATGTAAACGCCTTGCGGCAAATCCATAAAACGCACCGGCACATTCCGGCTCAGGCCAAACTGAATTGCCTGCCATTCCGGAGAAAAGACGGCAAAAGGATAGAAGGCCGATCGCCGGGGCTTCTCGGGATCATAGAGTAACAAAGCGACCGGCGGCTTCATCGCCTCGTGGACGGCGCAGGAGAGGATTCCTTCCGCTTCCGGCGGGCCTTCCACCAGGATGCAATCGGGTTTCACCCCCTCCAGAGCCTCACGGAGGCTCCGGGCTGAACCTGGCCCGTGATGACGGACGCCGAAGATCGTGGTCCCCGAATCCATTCGCTACTCGGCCTTCTTACACGCCCGGTACAAATCCTTCCATCCGTCCCGTTCCTTCACGACCGTCTCCAGATACTCATGCCAGACGACGCGGTCCTGAACAGGATCTTTCACCACTGCGCCCACCATGCCGCTGGCCATGTCCGCGGCGCGAAGAGTGCCGTCGCCAAAATGAGCTGCGAGGCTAAGTCCCTGGTTCACCACACCGATTGCCTCGGCCGTGCTCAGGGTGGCGCTGGGGGATTTGAGTTTGGTTTTGCCGTCGCTGGTGACGCCGCTGCGAAGCTCGCGAAACACGGTGACGACGCGACGGATCTCTTCGATTGCTGGCGGTTCAGCGTGAAGTTCGAGGGCGCGACCTAGTTGATCGACGCGCTGCTGCACGATCTGCACTTCTTCGTCGATGCTGTCGGGCAGAGGCAAAACAACGGTATTGAAGCGCCGCCGGAGCGCGCTGCTGAGTTCGTTAACGCCCCGGTCACGGTTGTTCGCGGTGGCGATGACATTGAACCCCTTCACGGCCTGGACTTCCTGGCCAAGCTCGGGGATCGGGAGGTTTTTCTCGCTGAGAATGGTAATCAGTGTGTCCTGCACATCGGCGGGGATGCGAGTGAGTTCCTCCACGCGGGCGAGCTTCCCATCGTTCATGGCGCGCATCATCGGGCTCGGGACAAGGGCTTTGGAGGAAGGGCCCTTGGCGAGCAGCTCGGCGTAATTCCAGCCATAGCGCAGGCTCTCCTCGCTGGTGCCGGCCGTGCCCTGCACGAGGAGGGTGCTGTCGCCGGAGATCGCGGCGGTGAGGTGCTCGGCCAACCAAGTCTTGGCGGTGCCCGGGACGCCCAGAAGCAAGAGCGCACGGTCAGTGGCAAGCGTGGAGATGGCGATCTCAACCAAACGCCGATCACCAATGTATTTCGGAGTAATCACGGCGCCATCGTCGAGCTTGCCGCCCAGGACATAGGTAGCAACCGCCCAGGGCGACAGTTTCCAGTTGGGAGGACGCCGCTTGGTGTCGACGTTGGCCAGTGCCTGCAGTTCTGCGGTGAATTCCTGTTCCGCATGTTGGCGAAGTTGGTTGGAGACGGTTTGTGAGTTCATGAATTCGAGCGTTAGGTCGTAAAGGCGGCATGAAAGTCAGCGCGGAATTGGGCGACAGCGAGAAAATCATCCATCCCTTTGGACCAGAAATCCCAGCCCTGTGAATTGGTGGTCCAGCCATTGGCGGCGTCCGCGAGGACGGAGGGAGCCAGCCGCAGTGCGAGCTCACCGAGCCGATTGCGCAACTGCCAATCTTGTGAAGGCTCGGCGGTCATGCGCCTAAGCCACGCGAGGAAGGCGCGGCTCAGATCTGGGGACCACTCCTGCTTGCATTGCAAAAGGAGGCTCCCGTGGAGGTCGCGTGGGCCTGCGTCGTTGGCCAGAAGCATTTCGGAGAGAAGGACCTCGCGGCGGGCTGGAGCCAATGCGGCGAGCAAACCGTCGAGCCGGTCAAATCGCTGGGCTTCCAGTGCGATCGTGAACAAGGCCTCGGCCCAGTCTGCGTTCTTTTGCAGCAGCGCAGCGCTCGTCCAGGCTTCGAGGAACTCCTTTTGCCACTCGCCCCTGAGCGATGCGCGAAGAACCTCCCCAGGCGTCGTCTGCCACTTGGTTGTCCAAAGGGTTAGGGGCACGAACTGGAGCATTTGGATTAGCCACCAGACCTTTTCGCCAAAGCCTTGCGGTGGTTTGGACTCGATGCCATCGCGCTGCATTGCTTTGTCGCATTCGGCGGGCAGCGTGACTTCGATGCTGGCGGGCGTGGGAGTCTTGGGCTTGGGCGTCCTCACGGATTGCGTCGGAACGAATGTGAGCAATGGCTCTGCGCGAGCAATCATACGCTTGACCAAGGATGAATCTGCGATCCGACCCAGCAAACCTGCAGCCGAGCGGCGCACATCCTTCCGTTTGTCGTCCAAGGCTGCTTCCAGAAACGACTCATCTTCGAGAGTTAGACCCGTTTCGAGCGCTGCTATGAACTTCACTCGCTCCTCGGGAGTTTCTTCTTTCCAGGTCGAAGCGAGGAGTTCGCGTGCGCGCGCGGGATTGAGACGTCGGTGGCGCGTGAGGAACATCAAGCGTGCTGGTCCCGGTCCGACTTGCCAGATGTCTTCGGTCTCGCTTGCGGCGCCGGTCACCCATGCCCATTCAGGATTCTGTGCAGCGAGCCAAGAGCCGCGCGGGCCGAGCACGGGCAAGATGGCCTCGCGCAACTCGGGCTTCTGCGAGCCAATATCGAGAAGGGAAGGAAGGGATTCGGGCAAGGCAACTTTGTTAACCCGAGCAGCGATGGCCAGGAACTCAGGGAGCAGAGGCGCGTGCTCGCCCCGGAGCAGACGCAGCAGCAGCGACCCAGCGTGCGTGCTCATTCGTGGTGGATCTTCAGATCCGTAGCGTTCCGGAGCGGGGGCGCGATCAAACGAAGGCAGACGTCCAATCCGCTCGTACAAACCAAGCAACGCCGCCGAGGAGAGCAGAGTGTCCTCCGGGCGTTTCGAATCGAGCTGCGCTTGCAGGGCGTCGAGGTAACGAGTTCCGTTTGGCTGAGGGAGAGGCTGGCGTTCCGTGCCGAGCAGCGCGAGCTGGGTGAGTTCGGAGAAACTCATACGCGCACAAAATGCCCGTCTGCCCAGGCGCTCAAGGGATGCAACCGCTCCCCGTCCCATTCCCCTGCGACTGCAATGTTCCTCCCAGCCGCGAGAGCAACCAACCTCCATGCCTGCGTATCGGCAAGATCCAAAGGCAAGAAGTGGCCCGTGTCGTCACGCAGAATCCATCCGCTCGAACGCTGCAATGGGGTGACCGCAGCGAGGGCAAATGGCACCCGCTCGATCCAGGGGTTGGCGGTGAGCGCATCCGCGGCGAGGCCATTTGCGGCAGCGACGCTCGAGTGTGGGAGCTCGACTGGCATGGCATCCTGAGAACCATGGCGGTGTTTCACCAAGGCGCGCAAGGGCCACGATCCTGGAAAGAAAACAAGCTCGGCGTCGAGAGTCGTCCCAGCTAGGAAGCTGATGTCGAGGGGTTGGTTTGGACCGGCGCTGAAGCTGAGATTGAGCGCGAACCTTTTTGAGGTCGTGCCCCATAACCAGGTGCGCTGCACTCGGAGTGCGTCTTCCTCCTCGATCCGCTGGCCGAGCACAAGCCAATGGTCCCTCAGGGACGGCTGGGCAAGAACCTCCTCCTGGCTGATCGTGAATCCGAGCACGGCGCGGAGGTCCGCCTGGGCAGGGGCTCGCAGAGATGACAGGCGCGACCACGCCTCACGGGCCAAGTGCAGGAGCGAGAGGGCACGGAGGAGCTTGGCAGGCCAGAGTTCGCCGGAAGCAGTAATGCCGTCGAGTGCGCGGACCCGGCGAGCGAGGCCTGGTGCCTGGGCGTCGAGGAGACGAGCGGCGGGGGTCTCCCAGAAACTAGCTGGTTTGCCGGGCAGGGCGGCGAATCCGTTGCGGACGAGGTCATTGAGCCAGACCCCCAGTTCCTCCAAGCCAGCCGTAACCTTCGCCTCTCGCGAGATCGCCCGTTTCTCAGCCGCTGCGGCAGCTTTCTTCTGCTCTTCCGGATCGGGTGGGGCGTCTGGTCCACCGGATTTGGCAGCTTTCTTCTCCTCCTTATCCGCACGCTTCGCAAGCCATTCGGCAGTCCAGAGGGGGGGTTGACTCTCCGTCATTGCACCTGGCTGCTGCGCCAGGATTAGGAACAGAGCCAGCCCGTGTTTGCATGGAAACTTCCGGCTAGGGCAAGTGCATTTGAAAGCCGGCCCAATCAGGTCGATGCAGGTCTGATAGGGATCTTTGCCGCTGCCTTGGATCGTCCCCCAGGCGCAAACCTGGTCGCAGCCAAGGGAATCCCACTTTCGCGCCACGGAAAGGCCTTTGCCCGACTTCACTGAAGACTCGTCGGGAGCGAGGGCCAGAATTTGTTCGGTGGTCCACGGCATCCGGGATGGTGGAATAATGCCCGCTCACCCGAGAAAAGGAAGCAGAACCTTATGGTGTCGGGAGGGGGGAAGAGGCAGCCGCCACGTAGGATCTGAAGGGGCAGCTAGCGGACGAGCCTCCCACCGTCCCCGGCTCCGTTCCGCTTTACGTCCCAACCTTAAGCCAACGTGCAATCGCAGCCAGCGCGAGAGCGATTAGCCACGACTAGGGCGTGGTGCCCGTGAGCAGGTGGTTGCTACCGACATGCAAGGCATCCAGGTCGTGCTGGATCAAAGACAGGCCCTGCAGGTCGAGCGGGGCACTAAGGTCGAACAGCAAGGACTGTCCGCCGTTGGTGAAGATGGCGTCGATCGCGTTGGAGTTGGCGTTGCCAGTGCCCAAATTCACGCCATAGAACGCCGCGGACTTGGTGTTGATCGATCGGGATAAATTGACGTTCCCTTCGACCGCCAGGATGCCCTTGAGGTTGTCCAAGCTGAGATAGGTGCGAGAGGCGGCGCTTCCAATTGAACCACGAACGACGATCGAACTGGAGGCATCCACACTGCCGTCGATCCAGAGATTGCCCAGAATGCTGCCAGCGACGGCGATCTGGCCGCCCTTCAAGCCGCCGTCCAAATCGAGGTCACCCAGAGCGTTACCGAGGACGATAATCTGACCGGTGGTCGATCCGTCCGCGCGTATTCCGCCCAAGCGGATGGAACCGGCCGTCGTTCCGAGATTGCCTTGAACGGCGACCACGCCACTGATGCCGCCATCCGCAACGACCTGGCTGATCAGATTCCCACGGCTGATCAAACGGCCGCTAAGCGAACCGCCGTAAGAATTTACATAAGTGGTGACAGTCAGGGTCCCTCGGCCATCCTTCGGCGCCTGGAGACCTTCCCAGGACCAATCCCAAGGATCGCGGCCAGAGAAGTGCCAGCGGTCGCCGTCACCGAAGTTCCACGGGTCTCGGTCAGAGAGATCGCAGCCGTCCTTGAAGCTGACCGTGTAAGTCTGGCCCCAGTCGGCGGACACGCTTGAGACCAACCCGGTGATCGGATCGGTGCGCAATCCCGTGGTCTGGATCGTTCCCATGATCGGCCCACCCAGGTCGATATTCCCGATGATACTCGGGGCGGTAACGTTGAGTGCGTAGCGGTTACCTTCCTGGAGGTATAGGTCGCCCAGAGGCCCGGTGCTGGTTATAGACTGAGTGATTAGCTGTTCAGTCTGGATCGCTCCTCCGTCTCCGCGCAAATCGATCGACTGGACAACTGAATCCGACAGATGTCCATGCGAGTCTTTGGGAGCCACAACGCTGACAAGTGCAGTTACAGCACCGCGGGCGTCATTCGGCATCTGGTCAGTAAACATGACCGGAGATTCGTCGAAGTCCCGAGCCTTCGTATCCTCAACCAGGAAAAGGACAACCTGATAGCGATCGGCGAAGGCAACCCGGAAGGTGTCATTGGCTTGCACGAGGGTTACGTGGCCAACCAGCAAATCTTCAGCGTCTTCGTCATTAGCCTGCCTGCCGCTTATGACACGGTGTCGATCTCCCACAGTTGAGCCGAAAGCAATTCCCTCGATGGAGGCCGCGCGGATCGAGGCTTGGGGCGCGAAGTCGCGGATCGCCACACCGGTCAGATTGTCCGCCGACAGGACGACTCCACCGAAAGCTCCCGTTGCGTAGTGGAAGAAGGCCGACATCGCAGAGGTAACCCCGGTCAAGAGATCGCCTTCGACCACCAAGTCCCGAATGCCAGAGGCTTGAGTCGGGCTGGCGGTATCAACCCGTGCCAAGTCGAACTTGCCGGTGTCGCTGTAGGTTACCAAGCTTAAGTCAAACCGGATCGTGACCGGACTCGGGTTGTTCACGCGAATCGCGAGCTGCGGGTCGGTGATGCCAGCAGAGGCACGTGAATCGTAGAAATATTGGAAGGTCACGGCGCCGGGGAACAGCAAGTTGGCCGGGGTGCTGGCATCTTTGGCGTTGGGATACGGGTTGCCAGGCAACGCGGCCTCGATACGGCGAGTTATTCCGCCTTCGGTGATCCGCGCCACGATTGGACCGTGACCTAGGTAGACGGCGATGGTGTCGATATCGCCGGCAGCGATCGTACCCGAGGTCGAGCCTTGAACGGTGAGCGAAGTTAACTTGCCTGTAACGGTGATGGCGCCAGCCATATCTCCACCAACGGTCATCGTTACCAGGTTCCCTGCCAGGACCTGACCGGCGTCACTGACCGAGCCAGCGATGGACAGGCTGGTGATGGTGCCGATGACCTGGATGGTTCCCGAGACGCTGCCACCGACGGTTGCTGCGCTGAGGTTCCCACCCACGTAGAGCAATCCGGAAATCGACCCGCTGATGGCTGCGGTGGTGAGGTTGCCGGCGACGTGCACCGTGCCTGGAAGATTCTGTCCAACGGTCAAGGTTGTCAGGTTTCCGCCAACCGTGAGGGTCCCGGTGATCGAACCGCCGATGGTGGCAGCGCCGAGGTTGCCGGTCACCGTGATCGAGGCGGAGATGTTCCCGCCGACCTTGAGCGAAGCCAAGTTGCCCTTGATCGTGACGGTCCCGGATCCTGACCCACCGATGGTTTCGCTGCCCAGATTGCGCCCGACGTTCACTTGACCGAGCCAATCGCCATTGATGGTCAGCGAGTTCAGATCCAGAGTAACATTGATTACGCCGGTCGCGGTCAAGGAGCCGCCAATCGTCAACTGATTGATGCTGCCGCCCACGTTTACGGTGCCCGAGACGTCCTTGGTGACGTTCAGCGTGCCCAGATCGCCACCTACGGACAATAGCCCGGAGATAGACCCGCCGATGGAGACAGTGGTGACGCTGCCGGTGATATGCACCGTGCCCGACAGGTTCTGACCGACGCTCAGGGTGTTCACATTCCCACCGACGCTGAGGTTACCTGTGAGCGAGCCGTTGATCGTGCCGGTCACCAGCTTGCCGCCCACAGCCACCGTCCCAGCGACGTCGCCGGTGACCGTCATGGTCGTGAGATCGCCGCCCACAGTCACCTGGCCGGTGCTGGTGATCGAACCGGCGAAGGTACTGGTTCCCACCAAGAGAGTTCCCAGGTTGGTGGCGGCGTGCACCGTGCCCGCGAGGTTTCCATCGATTTCCAGGTAATTGATGACGCCTGCTGAGGTGATCACGCCGGTACTGGTAAGCGATCCGTGGATGATCAAAGTCCCAATGGTATGGCTTCCGGTTGCCGTGATCGTACCGGAGACATCTCCCCCGATGGTAAGCTGAGTGATGGTTACCGCCTGGATAGCCCCCGAGACCGAGCCCCCGACGGACATGCTGATGATCGAGTTGCCGACTTGGAGGTTGCCGACCACGTTGCCGCCGACGGTCATGGAGCCAAGATCAGTGCCGATGTTCACTGGGCCGAGGAGGTTCCCGCCCACGGTCGCCGAGTTCACGGATCCACCGACGGTCAGCGTCTGCAGGTTGCCTCCGACAGTGAGACTTCCGCTGAGACTGCCATTGACGTGAGCACTTACGAGATTCGCGGAGGTACTGAGCACGTTCGAGACATTGCCAGACACCGTGACCAGGATGATGTCGCCAGCCACACTCACGGTTCCAGAGATGTCACCAGTCACGGAAAGGCTGGCCATGGTGCCACCGACAGTGAGGCTTCCGGAGACGGAACCGTTCACCGTCACGCTGTTGGCTGTCCCTGTGACCGCCACGGTTCCGGCGATGTCGTGCCCGATGGTCAGGCTGGCGAGGGCGCCCTGAACGGTGAGGGTTCCAGCGACGCTGCCAGCTACCTGCAGGCTCTGAACATTTCCACTAAGTGTTACCGCGCTTGTGCTGGCGATGGAGCCACCGACGCTCAGCAGGGTCACAGATCCACCAACGGTGACTGTTCCCGTGACGTCGCCGCCCACAGTCGCCGAGTTCACGGATCCGGTTACGGCCAGGGCTCCGAGGGTTCCGCCGACCTGGAGGATTCCGGTCAGACTCCCGTTAACGGTACCCGCCTGCAAGTTCCCACCGGCGCGCAGCGTGCCGGAAACGTCGCCAGTGACGATCTCGGTGCCCAAGTCACCTAGCACAACCACTGAGCCGGGGATGCCTGCTCCCACGGTCAAGGTAGTCATCGATCCGTTGACGGTGAGGCTGCCAGAGACCGCTCCGCCGACCGTGGCAGCATCAAGGTTGCCCTTGACCAGGAAATTGCCTGAGAGGGCTTGGGTAATGTTGAGGGTAGTGAGATTGCCATCCACTTCAGCCGTGCCCGCCAGATCCCCTCCGACACCGAAGGTGGCGACGTCGCTGGCCAGTGTAACTAGACCCTGCGCGGTGATCGAGCCACCGACCTGGAGGGTATCCATGGCCCCGGAGACTGAGACAGTGCCGGACACGTTCTGTGAGATCAGGATCCTCGAGATGCTGCCAGCGGAGACGTGGCCGGAGACGGTGCCAACGATCGTCCAGGTGTCGCTGGTCCCGATCGAACTCACGGAGCCAGAGATGTCCCCACCCACCTGGAGACCGACGAGCGCGGTGCCGGCGCTGAGGCTACCGCTGACGTTTCCGGTGATGGTCACGAAGGTGATCGCACCGGTAGCATGGATTAGCCCGGTGAGATCTTGTCCTACGGAAGCGGTTCCCAGGCTACCGCCAACACGAACACTCCCTGCCTGCGCTCCGGTTATGTTCAGGGTATGGAGATCGCCAGTTACCGTGACCGAGGCGCCAGCCGCAATCATCCCACGCACGGTCAGTACGTCTATCAATCCGCCTACGGTCAGGGAACCACCCAGATCCCCGAGCACGGTCGGCGTGGTCAGGTCGCCGCCCACGGTCACGTGGCCCAGCAGGTTGCCGCCCACGAAGAGGGCGGTGATCGTGGCGTCGGCGTGGGCAAGCCCGGTCGCGGCAAGATTTCCGTCGATGGTGAGGGAAGCGAAATTGCCTTGAGTGCCGATCGCACCGGCCAAGCTGCCGGAGATGGACACGGAATTAATGTCGCCGGTTGCTTGAACGGTGCCTGACAGGTCTGTGCCGACCGACAGCTGGTCTATGCCTCCGCCCACGGTCACGTGGCCGGAAAGCGCGCCGGCAATCGTCAGCGAGGATAATGCCCCTGTCACGCTGAGTGAGCCCGACAGATCTTGCGCCGTAGAGAGCGTCGTGAGGTTGCCGCCCACCTTAAGGGTGCCCGCGAGAGCGCCGGTGAGGTCCAGCTTCTCAAGATCGCCGCTGATCGTCACCGTGCTCAGGAGGGAGCCACCAACAACCCATTGGCCAGCGAGACCGCCGACAGTGACGGAGCCGGTTACATCCCCGCCGACACTGAGGGCACCCAGAGCGCCGCCAACCGACAACGTCCCGGCCAAATTGCCCGCGAGGAGGTAGTCATTGAAGTCGCCCGAGACATTGATCGATGCCCCGGCGGCTTCGTTACCTCCAATGGTGACCTGATCAGCCGCACCCGTAACGGTGAGGGAACCAGCGAAGTTGCTGCCGACCGAGAGACTGCCCAAGGCGCCTCCAACGGAGACGTTGCCCGAGAATGCACCGAGGACGGTGAGCGTGGTGGCACCGCCGCTGACGTGGAGGCTACCCGCCAAATCTCCGCTGACCGTCATGGTTCCGAGGTCGCCATTCAGGGTTACGCTTCCCGTGGAGGTCAGAGAACTGGTGATCGACGCCGTCCCCACGGCAAGGGTGGTTATCCCCGCGTTGGCTTGGATTGAACCCGCGACGGAACCGTTGATCGTGAGGGACGGAACGGCCACCGTGCCGGTTGCGACAATGGTAGCACCGGAAAGCAGCGCGCCGCCGATGCTCAGACCGTTTGGTGAGGTATCAAAGTGGATCGCGCCGGAGACATCGTTCGTGACCTGCAACCCGACCAGCACACCGCCAGTGCTCAAGGAGCCAGAGAGGCTCAAGCCCACGGTCGTCGCGCCCAGGCTGCTGGTGCCCTGCAATGTGCCGGAGAGGTTAGCACCGATGCTAACGCTGCCGATGTTGCCGCCAGCGCTCAAGGTTCCTGAGAGCGATCCGCCGATGGTAGCAGAGCCGATGTCGCCAGTAACTTGGACAGTGCCGCTCAGGTCGCCGCCCACACTTAAGCTGGTGAGGCTGCCGTCAAAGAGCACCGTGCCCGAAAGCTTGCCACCAACCGTGAGCGCCAGGGGAGTGGAAACGCCGCTGACTTGAACGTTCCCGGCCAAGTCGCCAGTGGTAGAGATAATGATGACATTGTTGCTGGAGCTCGAGCCGGATTGGACACCAGTGAGGGTCAGGTCACCCTGGACGTTGAGGGTCAAGCTTCCGTTGCCGGTGGCCAGCTTAGTGATGTTGGCGGGCCCGGTTTGAGTGATAACAATGTTGCCAGAGCCAACCACTTCGGCGCTGATGTTCGAGGCCTCAGTCGTGAGGATGAGATCACCGCTGCCGTGGGCGATCACGTGCAACGTCCCAGTGGTCAGCAGCCCACTGCTCAGCAGCCGGGTGCCGATGTCCAGCGTGATGGAACCGGTTGGGGCAGTGGTCAGATTGCCCAAGCTCATGGTCGTGGCGGAGGTGACGATTATCGAGCTAACAGCCTGAACGTCCCCGTCGATTGCGACTGAGCCGCCGGTGGACTGGAGCGAAACACTACCGACCGAGCCGCCGTTGAGACCGTGCAGGGCGGTATTGAGGATGCCCAAGTCGCTCGCCGAGGTGATGGAGATCGACCCGCTGGCGGCGACGCTGAGAGAGGAGAGGCTCAATGCACCGCCGGCGTTGATCATCACGGCTCCAGCCGCACCGGTAGCGGTGAGATCCAAGCTGCCGGTGAGGGCTCCGTCGGAATCAATCTGGATGAGATCGACGGCTTGAATCTGGCTGGTGACGGTCAAGGTCAAGTGGGCCGCGAGCAGCACCTGCTGGGCGGCTGTCCCGGGATCGCGCCCGCCGATATTGCCGCTGATCGTGAGGTTGCCGTTCGTCGAGGCCAAGGAGACCTCTTTGTTGGCGCGGATACTCGTACCCGCAGCTAAAGTCAGATCCGTGCCCACGGAGATGTCGATAACTCCCTGATCGCCGGTCAGGGTGAGACCCAGGCTCTGGCCGATAATGGCACCGGCGGCGTGTAGCCGCACGAGGTCGCTCGCGGTCAAGGAAGCACCTTTGATGGTGATGTTGCCGGACGGGTTGGTCAGGATCTGGAGCGTGAGGGTGTTCGGGTCGGTCGTCGCCGTAACGTCGAGGAGCGAGGCCTGCAGCTGTGCGATGTTTGCACGATCGGTGTCGCTGACCTTCGTGCCGGTCAGATCGCTGTAGAGCACCGATCTCACTTGCGGGTTGGAACTGAGATAATCAGCAGGCGCATTCTTGTCCGGGCTGAAATAAGTCTTGGGTATCAAGTTGCCATGGGCGTCGAAGACGAGGGCGGTGAAGACGTAGTTGGTTTGGCCAGCGATCGTGACCACCGCCCGCTCGAAGGCGCCGGTCACCGGGTTCTGCAGGACGATGGCGCCGGTGCTGTCCTTGTATTCGACCAAGCCGGTAACCGGATCGAGCACCTGTTGAACAACCGGGTGGAGGCCATTGGCGGTGATCTGGATTTGAGAGACCTGCGTATTGCTGCTCAATCCCTTGATAGTGCCGGTGATATCAACGTTGGTGCCGGAGGTGAGCTGGACCAAAGTGCTGGCCTGGATGGTGCCGTCGATCACGAGCGCCTCTCCAGAGGAGATGCTGACGGTCGCCGCGCTGAAGTTCTGGGCGACCAGCGGGACAAAGAGGCCGCCGGACTGCAGGTGGATCAACGTCGGAGCGATTACGTTCCCGAGCAGGATCAACCTCGCACCGGCGGTCACGGAGATGCCTGCCCCAGCGACTACCGCGTTCCCGCCAGATGCTTGGCCGAGTTGGATGTCGCCCGCGGTTGAGATCAAGGTAACGCTTCCCGCCGGAGCCTGAACGCTGGTTGCCGTGAGTGCATCCTGTGTCTGGATGGTAACTGAGCCATGATCGGCAACAGCGGAACCGACTACCAGTCCTGGGTTGGCTTCGCTGATGCCGCTCACATCGGTGATGGTGATGGAGCCGGAGGAAGTGTGGGCGTCGGTCACCGCATTGAGGGCAACCGTCAGACCGTTAATCCCGGTTTGCGCGTGCAGAACCGCCGTCCCCGCGACCAGCACCACACCGGCGCTGGCAGGGTTGATCGACCATGTCTGGCCAGCGATTTGGAAGGAAACCGGGTTCGAAGTGTCTAGCGGGCTGACCTCCGAGATCGCGCCGGCAGAAGTCAAGGTGACCGGATTGAAGGAGTTGAAGGGGGTAGTGAACCCAGCCGCCAGGAAGGTGGTGGCATCCGCCTGGGTTGCAGCCCAGCGTCCGGCGTAAAGCAAGCCCAAGAGAATATCGCCGCTGGTGGTCGTGAGGTTCACGGCGTCGGTTGCGGAATTGACGTCGATGACGAGTTTGTCTACCTGAATGGTATTGGCGGAGGTGAGAGTGAAGCTCCCGTCGGCCAACTCGATGTCGACCAATTCAATACTGCCTAGTTCATTCAGGGTGACATTGCCGGGCCCGGTAACGATCAAACTCAGCTGAGAGACATTGAGGAAGAGTGTAAAGCCGGAGGGAGCGACGATGCTCAGCAGATGGGTTTGAATTCGTTGGACCGGCGTGCTCTGGCTGAGGTTGCCGGTCATGGTCAAGTCGACTTGCCCGGCAACACCAGTGCGGACATCCCCCACCACTAAGTCGGAGTGGACGCTTAAGGCGTTGTCATAAGCGGCGATGGAAATCGAGTTCGCGGCTGAAGCGCCCTTGGCGTAGACATGGATGGCGTTGACCTTACCAAAGGCGGCGAGAGTGATTGAGCCGTCCGTGGTTTCGACGCTGGGCAAGGTGAGCTCGCGGCCGTTGGTGACAGCAGCGTTCCCCGGTCCGGTAACCGCTAACACCACGGATGGGGTGACGGTGTTAAGAGTGATGCCCGAGAGGGCTGTGGCGCTAACACTAGCCGCAGTAATGCTGCCGGCAGAATTAGCGAGAGGGAGCAGCGGGATGCCGGTAGAGCTGACGTTGGGCACCACGACGGTGGCGCCGGTCGAGTCGCGAGCGAGGATCAACTGGGCAACCTGGCCAGCGAGCGCTTTGAGTGTGACTTGGCCGAGCGCGCTGATTTGCGAGTTGGTGAGAATGATGTCGCCGCCGAGGGCACCGGCAGTGAGGGAGATCTGGCTGCTGGCATCTGAGGTGTTCAGCAAGCCCAGCGTGCTGCCCGTGATGCCGCCAGTTTGGCTGGCGCCAAGGCCGGAAGCCACGGCGATCGCCCGGCCGGCGCTGATCGTGCCCTGGAGGGCCACATTGCCTCCGGCGTTTACAGAGATGGCAGCTTGGGCCGGAGCGGTTAATGAGCCGTTGATGGTAAGATCCGAGCCGGAAGCCAGGGTGATGCCATTGGCCGAGCCGCTGAGAGAGACGACCAATTGTCCGAACGCCTCGACGGTCAGCGCTCCGCCCGCGCTAAGGTTAATAGTCGAGCCAGCCGTAAGAACGGAGTACGCTGGCAGCGTGGTGGTGGTGGTGAGATTGGCGGGCATCGGCGCCCCGACGTTCACCAAGGTCCCGGCGGTGACCCAGATTCCGTCGCCGGAGCCGGGCGCGCTAATCTTCGCCTGGAGGATCACCTGCCCACCAGCGACGATGTCAATACTGCCGTTCGCGGCAGCGACCGAGTCGGCGGAGAACACGCCGTGATTGTAGGACTGCGAGTTCTCGAAGACCTTGCTGGTGTCCACCACCTCCTGCTGCGCGTAATCGGTGACGGTCACCCATTTGGTTTGGTCCACGAAGACGGTTTTGGAATCGGTTTCGGTTACCGACTCATAGACTGGCCGGTTCTCGGTGATCTGAGTGGCGGCGGTGACGATCTGGTAATTGAGGGTCTGACGAGGATCGGTTACGTTGTGATTATTATAGACCTCGTGGTAGGCGTAGTGGAAGCGGGTCTCGAACTCGTCCACACGAGTATAGCTGGAGTTCGGCTGCGCGGACTTTGTGGCGGAAGTGACGTCGGGGGGTACGACGGTGTAGGCTGACCGGGACCCGGTAACAGGGGCGTTGTCCCATTGCAGGCTTTGGGTCCAGTAGTCGTTGTCTGCGCCCTGGACTTGTACGATGTGGCCCGCGTCCTGGACGTGGCCCTGCCACTGCCAGTGATAGTTAACCTGCACCTGGTCCCAGGTCTGGGTCGAGGTTTGGGCAGTCCAGGAGACGTGATCATAGGCCGGAGCGGCAATGGTCCTGTAATCGTCGTAGATGAGCCAATACCGATAACCCAAGACGACGCTGCTCCCGGCCTGGTAACCCAGGGAAGGAACGGTGACGCTAAAGATAACAAAGTTGAGAGTGGTGTAAGGGATGTCCACCTGGTCGTTGACCCCGTTGGTGACGTTGTTGGGGGTGTTCCAGTAACCGTTGTTTATATTAATAGTGCGGCCGTCCAGCGGGGTCCATAAATCGCTGGTTGGGCTGTAGTTCCAGGTAGTGTTGCCGAGGGTAAGGGTCGTGTATTTCCAGTCGTTGAGGTATTCCTGGAAGGAGTGATAATCCGAGTAGGTGTTGGCCGTCTTGGAGGCGTCGACGGGTATGGCTTTGGTCAGGCCGTTAGAGGTGAAGGTGTAACCGGTGGTCGTTTTTTGACCCTTGTCGATGCTGGTGAGGTCGGCGGTCTTGCTGCCACTAGCCAGGTCAGTGGCGGGTGAGTTACCGGAGCTGTCGTAAGGCACTTCGACCCACATGCCGTTCATTTGCTCAATGCGGTAGTTGGTGCTGCTGGCCCAAACTGGGGTGTCGTGGTACTGGTATTGAACACCGCCGATGTTCACGAGGCGGACGGAGCTGACATATTGATAGAAGAAGAGTGGCAGCCAAGCGGAGCCGGGCTTCTGCACCCCGGTCAGGAAGGATGCGTTGGTGCGAGAATCGCTTGAGTTGGGGTTCTGGAGCGGATCGATGACACTCTGCGCGGGCTTATTGCCAGCAGCGGGGAGATACCAACCGATCTGGTGGAACTGGACATCCGACTCCAGATGGGTGGTACCAACGACGGAGGCGGTAGTGGGTATGGTGGTCGGGTTGAGGATAGACTTGTCGATGGCATCCTGGGGCAAGCCGACCGGCATTTTGACAAAGAAAGCGGGTTTAACCTGGAGGCTGGAATAGACGGTACCGATAAATTGCTGGGCGGTGAGATAATTGTAAGCGGAGGAGTTCGCCCAACTTGGAACGGCTTCCAACACAGTAAGGGAGCTCTTGAAGTTGGTGTAATCGGCGCTCTGGATATAGACATACCCGGCGTAATTGCTGGGCTGACTGGCCTGGATCTGCTTGGTGCTGATCAGATTCTGCAGCATGGCCGTGTTCTGGACCAGAACGAGATCCTGGCCGTCCTTGACCGTATGGATGCTGCCGCTGCCCTGGGTGTAGGAGACCTGGAACAGGGGCTGGAACAACTGCGCGCCCGCCGTGTTCACGGAGTAGGTCGTGCCGTCCGTGTTCAGAACCAAGGTGGGAGAGCCATCCGAAGGCGGCACATAGACCAAGACGTAGAAGAAGCCCTGGCGCTGCAGCACATAATAGCCGACTGGATTACCCTTATTGATCAGCAACGGGATCTTGTATTCCGTGCCGGTGGTCGGGTCAAAGTAACCGATCTGCGTGAGCTTGACATCAAAGGTGCTGTATTGGCTGCCGACAACCACTGGAACGGTGCCAACTTGTTTGAGGAAGGTGGTCTGGAAGTACTCGGTTTGGGGAACGGAGATGGTGCCATCGGCCACCTGGTGGGTGCCCACGGGCACGCTCACGAAGTGCACGCTACGACTGATGTACGGATCCGCAAGAGTCAGTTGGTCGCCGGCGGTGGAGGACGCGGCCAGGATCTTCACGTCGGTAGCGGCATTCAGGATGATGCTATAACCCACAGGGATATTGTTTCCGAGCGAGTTGATCTGGGCGGTGGGGCCGACGGTGATGGTCCCGGAGTGGCGTGAGAGCCCCGCGTAGAGGGCTATCTGGCTCGAGGCGTTCAGAGTTCCAGTGCTGATCTTGATATCGCCACTCGTGGAGCCGTCACCCATGGCGTTGAACGTAATCGTTCCGTTGGAGCCTTCGGCGAGGACGGTGCCGCCGATAGAGATGGTGCGAGCGGTCAATTGGACGCTGCGATCGGCGGCCAGCAGAGCGCGGTCCTGGGTGTTCGACAGGTAGACGTAGGCGTCTCCGGTGGCGTTGATGACGACTGTGGAACCTAATCCGCGGGCAATCACTACACCGTTCATCCATTCAACGTAGTCTCCGGTGTTGATCGTGATGGCGTCGGTGGCGTTGATTAAACCGGTTGTGAAGAGAGTGCCTCCAGCAGTGATGTTGACAGTGGCGACGTTGGTGAACGGAGTGTTGTTTGAGCCCGCGTGAACGTTTCCAACCATTCCGTCGACCTCGATGTTCTCCGTGGCAAACAAACTGATGGTGCCGCCAGCATTGGTGTCAACCACCCCGCCGGAAAGGATGATTGGATCATTATTCTGATCCAAAACGAGTTGAGGTGGATTGCCGGGAGTGGTTTTGAATTGGACGGGGCTGACCAGCACGCTGGTGCCAGTTGCACTGATGCCGCCGTGGATCTCGACGGCTGTATCGGCACGCAGCAAGCCGCCGAGGAAGGCTTGTCCTCCGGCCACCACGCGGATCTTGGCACCGGCGCTCTCAGCGAAGACATCTCCCAGGAAAACCACGTCGTGGTCGGTCGAGAAATCGATGGCGAATTGGTTCGCCGGTGCCCCGAAGTCACGCAAGAAACTACCCTGATTGATGCGAACGCTTGTCGTGGTGGTGGGAACAGCCGCGGCGGTGATTGGCAGATTCAGCGCAGGATTGTTGATCGCATTGAGGACCAGAGCGAGGGTGGTTACGTTGTCGCGGATCTTTACAGTCACGATACCGGCGGCGGCGCTGTAGGAGACGACGGGTTGGCCGTTGGCCCCCACTGTGCCATCGTCGACGAGTTGGACGGCGAGCCCGTTGCCGTTTTCTCCGGTGGAGGTGAGGACGAGTTTGATGTCCTGGCCGGCGCCGGTAGCGGTGACTACAGCCGAAGCCGCGGCATCATCCAACCCTCCGGCCATAGTAACGGAGCCGGTGTTCACCAATCCGGTTCCATTGCTTCCAGGGGAGTTTCCAGCAACGATCGGGATCGTGGCGTTGGCGGAGATCGCAGCTACCACCGCGTTCGCATCGGTCAAGCCCTGCTTGATCTTGATGGTTAATACGCGGTTGGTTGAATCGAATGAGGCGGTCGCGGAATCGGTGGTGACCGTACCGTCATCGATCAACTGGATTGTGATTCCGTTTTGGTCGGCACCCTTGACCAAGGTGGCAAAGAGGAGGGCGCTGTTGGCTCCGGCGGACGAGAACATGGCGCTGGCAACGGCGGCGGATTGGCCACCAGCAGTGGTGAACACTCCGGTATGGACGGCTCCGGTTGCGCCGGCGGCGGTCACGTTCACGGTGATCTGGCCTGAGGCTTGCACGGTGCCATTGGCGACCACGTCGTTACCGGTCGAGTCGACCCCAAATCCACCGAGACTCACCGATTCCCGGGCGAGCAGTTTCGCATTCGCGTTGGAGGCGTTCCCGGCGATGGTCACCCCATTTGCTCCGATGGTTCCACCCGCGTATACGCCGCCGACGATCGACACACTTGCCGCCGTGGAGTCAAGTTGCACAAGGCTCCCGGCTCCCGTTGTTACGACATTCACAGCGGAGTTAACCGTGAGGACGCCGCGGGAGGTTAGGAGGATCTGGTTCGGGGCGGCAATCAAGGCACCCTCTTGGATGCGGTTCCCGCTGTTATCCTGCCCGATGTTGCCCAGGGTGAGATCACCACCCACATCCATCTGGATCAGCCCGTCGGCCTCATTGGCCATGACGGTGTTGATCACCTGCGCATCGCCGCCAGCGCTGAGGTGCACGCGATGAGAGACAGCGATCGAGCCGTCCAAGGTTGCATTGCCCTGAGCGACGAGCTCAAGGTCCTCGCCTCCGGCCACATTGGCCGTGTTGGTGATCTGGCCGGAAAGGTGCAAGTTGGCACCCGAGAGCAGAGCATGGCCGCCGGCTCTAATAATCCCGTACTGTTGGGTGAGATCGAGCGTTCCGAAGGTCGAAACCACGCTCAAATCCGAGCCGGTGTTGGGCAGCACGATGGAATCATCCAAGACGACGTCGTTGACGCCCGTTATGCTGATCCGACCCTTGTCTCCGTTGCCCGGATTGCCAGCGAAAAGAGCCGCCGTGGGCTGAAGGTCGATGCTCGTCTGGTTCGCAACCTCGCTCTGGCCCGCGGTCAACTGGATCAAATCGCTCGCGGTCAGGCGTCCGCTGATGGTCAAGGATTGGTCCGCGCTCAGGTAGATTCCCGAACCTGCACCGCCAGCGATCAGATCGCCCTTGATCCAGCCCTGTTGGCCGGCATGCATGATGATTGACGCATCGATTGTGGTAAGCGTGGCCGAGTAGTCGATCTCGATGTCGTTTCCGTTGGGGGTCTGGCCGCTCAGGAGGTTGAGTGCCGAGTAGGAGGTAATTAATCCGCCCAAGAAGAGCTTCCCACCAGACGAAGCGCTCGAGGAGACGGTGGGTTGTGCGAGGCCGAGCAGACTCGCGTGACCGGCGTCGGCGATGGTGAAGCTGTAGGCGCTGGCAAAGAGCAACTTGTTATTTACGACGCGCACCGTGAGGTCACTCAGGCCAGCGGCGTTGAGCGCAGCTTGCACGGCGTCCACCAGACCCCAGATGTTGCCATTGTTCAGTGTGTCGGACTGCGCGATGGTCACAGTCTGCTGCAGGGTAACGCCGTTCTTAACTAAGCTAACGCTGAGCGAAACATCGCTCGACAATACGCCGCTTGGATCCGTCAAAGCGTTATCCGCCGCAACCTGCTGTTTGGGTCCTGAATCAAGCGTGATTTGCGAACCAGCCGAGGCGGCGCTCAGATTCTGCCGGTGCCCTACCGAGCTCAGGATTTGGCCAGCGACTAAGCCGATTTGATCCGAGCCAGCCGCTCCGGTGACGCTGAATGTGTACCCGCTGCTGGTGAAGACGACTTTGCCGTTCTCCAAGGTGACCCCGATGATCGGCGATCCGTTTGAAACCAAGTCACTGAAACTCTTGATGGCGTTGGCGATGTCGGTCACGACGTCGCCGATGTTGGTTTCCGAGGGATTCGGAGCAACCGTGATCGTGTGGGTCGTTACGGACGGGCCGAGGTTGACAGATAACTCGAAGGAGAGACTACTCGCCAAAACACCCACGGTCGGCCAGTTCGGAGCGGTGATGCCCTGGAAATATGGGGGCCCATCGATCTGGATCAAACCCATCCCGGCCAACAGGATGGAGCTGTTGGTGGAAAGGGTTTGCATACTGGCGGAACCGAAGAGTTCGATGCTATTCGGCGATTGAGAATCGGCTCCGCCAATGACTTGGATGCTCTTGCCGGCGTTGAGGTCACGGCCAATGGTCACGAGATTACCGGAGCGGATTAACAGCGTTGTCAGCGACTCCTGGCCGAAATGAGCCGCGCCGTAGACCTGGACGTCCTGGCCAACCACCTGCGTGCCAGAATAGACGTCGGTAACCGAGCCACCCGCCAGCACCACGCCCAGAATGACAGCGTCGTTGACCGCAGTGATTGAAATTGAGCTATCCACCTCCGAGGTGGTGATTTCGCTAGGCGGGGTGATCCCGACGCTCACACGGGAAGGATCCGTACCTCCACTAATGACTACCTTGTGACTGGCGCTGATGAAGCCACCAACGGTAACAATCTGGCCGGTGGTTGCAGCCGTTAAGCCGCCAATGCTAACCATCCCTTGCGATTCGATGGTAACGCTGGCCCCAACACCAAGCGCGGTGATGTGGCCAAGGATCTCGATGGTCTGAACACCTTTGACATCGACCAAGCCAGCACCTGTGCCGTGGCTGTTCAGGCCGCCGATGGTCGGCAGGAAGACGCTCACGCCACTGGGATCTGAGCCGCCCCGGACCAGAACCTTGTCATCCGCCGTAACGGCGCTATTGACCACCAACTGGTTGCCGGCCTGCACCGAGATGCTGGCGCCAGTGGCTACTGCCTGCAGCACGCCGTCAACTTCAACCCGGCTGGCCCCAACAATTCCGATCGCATAGGAGTTGTCTGGTTGGAGCGGATCGCCATTCGCATGGGCAACCAGACTCTCAACGCGTCCGAATTGAGTAATGAGGACGCTCAATCCAGTTTCATCGGCACCCGCATTAATGTAAATCTGGTCGGTGACCTCCAGCCAGCCGTCGATATAGACCTGATTGGAAGTGACGATCCGGAGATCGGAATTGGCGCCGTTTACGTAGACTTTACCCAGCACGCGCACGTCGTCGGGCCCAGTCAGAACCAGTTCGGTATTAGCCCCCATTGAGGTGATCTGACCGGCGACCAGCAGGCTCGTCCCGTTGCGGAGATAGCTGGCAGTGGCGGTAAGTGCGGCGGTTCCGCCGGATGTCGTTGCGGTGCCGGACTCGACTTTCCCTGTTCCGTCGTTGCCAGGCAACAGCGCCGCAGTAAAGGGCACGCTGTTTCCGGCGGCAATGAAGGCGGCGACAACCGCGCTGGCGTCAGTGACGCCCTCATGAATCTTGATGGTCAGGGTGGTGGCGGCGAAGCTCACGGTCGCGGAGTCCGTGGTGATCGCAATGTCGTCGACGAACTGAATGAGAACGCCGTTCAGGGCAGTGCCAGGAGAGGTTGCTGTGAACGAGAGACCGCTATTCAAGGCGCTAAGATCGCTTCCACTGTGCAGCACGGGACTTCCGCTGGTGGTGACGGTTCCGACAATTTCCAACCGATGCAGAGAGGTTAGAGTGACGGTGGATCCGTCTCCCGTGACGGTGTAGGGATTGGTGGTGACATCGACGCCGGCCATGATGTCACCGTAGATGCCCATGAACGTGGTGGAGTTGGCGGTAATCTGGCTATTTGGGGCGATGGTCTGAAGCCGGGCGCCGATCGCTTCAAAGAATTGGCCGGCGGCCTGGACGCTGATTGCTGAGTTCGCACCTTGAGCGATCACCCAACCATCGACCTCCACGTCTTGACCGCCGTTGAGCGAAGTTCCCCCGCCCGCTTCTGAAGTCGTGATGGTCGAGGTCTTAGACAGCAAGACACTTGGCTGCGAGGTGGCCGTCCCTCCGGTAATCGCGACGTTTCGGCTGGTCGTTATACTATTCAGCACCGTCGCGTTGCCGATGGCAACGGCGCCGCCGAAATTGGCCAGGACATCGGTGTCGACACCCGAAGTGGCGATGTTGCCGTAGATAAGAGCCCCATCGGTCCCCTGCAAACTGATCGTCCCATCATCAGCAAAGGTAAGCAGCTTGCCGGTGGTCGTCTGGTTGTAGCTGACTCCGCCGGGATCCGCCCCGGCAGTCATGGTGATCTTCCGGTTGACCAGCACGGTGTCGTTGACGGTGATCCCGTTGGTGGCGGTCACCTGCAAATCCGAGCCAGCGCCGAGTACGTACACTTTGCCCTCGAAGGAGACCGCGTTGCCAGAGGTGAGCGCCAGCAGACGTTGCGCGCCAAGCATGTAAAGCAGCCCGGTGTTTTGGACGGTGAAGCTTGTCCCGGACGGGTCGGTTCCGGCGGAGAACTGCAGGTAGTCGGAAGCGGCGACGAAGCCTTCGACCTTGGTGCCCTGTCCGCTGGTGACCGAGATGGCGCCACCGGGTGCGATCGGGGCGTAGGTCAGGAAGCTGACGTAATGGTACTTCGTGTCAGCATCGAGGAACCCGTTGGTTTTGACCGGGTAGAGGCCCAGGAGATTGAAATTGGCCTGGCCGGTGATGCTGAAGGGGTTGGCGCTAGTGAAGGCCAACTGCCCGGCCTGATTGACCACCGTGAGACCGGCGATTCCCGCGTTGGTCAGAGCGGCTTGGAGCACGGTAGCGAGGTCAGTCACGCTCGTATCACCAGAAGTTTGCGCCGGCGTCAGCGTCACGGTGATGGGGCTACCATTTCCCTGAGTCACGGTCAGACTGACGGCAGCGGGCAACGCAAACGGTATTCCTTCAGTCATGGCCGCATAGACGCGACCGTGAAGGTCCACGGTTCCAGCGGCCGCGATGCTGATGCTTTGCAGACCATCGTTCGCGCTGTAAGCATTCGTGGTGAAGAAATTGCCAGTCGCTTGGTTGAACCAGCCTGAGTCGGATTTTAGCACTAAACGAGAGCTGACTCCGGAGGCTTGGATCAAGCCCGAGGAGAGGAAATTGCCCTGCGCGTCGATCGAGATGAGGCTCTGGTCAAGCTTGTTGGTGATTTGACCGGTCAGGGTGAGAGTAAAGGTCCCACCGTTGGAGCCTGTCCCGGTGACTAGGCTCAGATTCCCAGCACTTCGCAACCACCCGTCGATGGTTGTGCTGCCCGTCACGCTAATGGTCATGTCCCTGGCAGTAATGCCAGAGTTCGGTGCCAGGGCTGGGAAATGGAGGTCGGCAACGCTGACATTCAGGCTGTCCGCGATGAGGGTGAAGGAGTCCCCGTTGGGATCGGAGGACTTGTTGGTCAGGGTGACATCGCCCTCGACCACCACGTTGCTGCCATAGATCTTGACGGCATCCAAGAACGCAGCCTTGCCGATTTGGGTGTTGTAGGTAGTGCCGGCACGACCCAACACAATCAGGCTGAAGCCATCACTCAAAGCGGTAATGTCGCGGGTGGGGAGATCTAGCGAACTGGCGGTGTCGACAGGATTGCTGTTGAAATCCTCCGCAGCGGTACCGAGCGTCACGTTCCAGGTGTTGGCGGTGGGACTGATCAAGAGCTTCCCGGTCCCATGGACCTGATTTGCGCCGGAGAGGAAATCGAAATCTCCGGCGGTCAGAGTGATGTCCTGCCCTGACTGCTGGGTGCTCAGGTCGCCGGATTTCAGGACCACCAAGCTGTTGCTAGCCACGATGTAGAGATCGACAACGCCCATGCCCGCAACTAAGGCGTGGGCTTGCTGACCATCCACGAGGCTCACGAGCCAGGCAGCTGGGGAAGCGGCCATCCAAGTCAAAGCGGGGAAGAGACCGCCCGAGAAGCTCACATTGCTTAAAGCGAAACCGTCCTGGCCAGTAGGCGTGCCGTCATCGTTGGCAAGCGTGAGGCTGTTTTGTTCGGTGATGAAGATGCCGCCGACTCCCGCCGCGCTGGTCACCGCAGTCAACTCGGCCACGTTGGTAAGGATCCTTGCGCCAGCGGTACCCAGGCCGTTCTTGGATTTCAGGATCAAATGGCCACCCGAATCCAGGAATTGCATCCCGTTGTTGTTAAGGATGGAGCCATCGGGCGCCAGCAGGCGTATCCAGCCCGCCCCGGCTCCATTGGTGGTGTCGCCCGAGGAGACTAACAGATCGGCGTTGAGGGTAATACTTGAGCCCGTGCCGAAGACGCGAAGATCGATAAATCCACTATTAATCGCATCGAGCCGGTGGTTGAAGGTAACAGAGGCTCGGGTCTCAAAACTAACGCTGGCCGCGCGCAGTTCCATCTGCAAATCCGCGGCGTTGGCAACGATCCTCAAGCCGGTAAGTCCGAGGTCCACGATGTTCCCGCCGGAATCGGCGGTGGTCAGCACGAGGTCGAAGTTCGACGCAGCAACGGTAGCGGCAGCGACACCTGCGAAATTACCTTGCGGAGTGCTGACGATAGTCAGTTTGACGGTGGGGTCGAGGATGGTCAAACGCTCGAGGCTGTCATCGTAGTTCAGCGTGGTCGGACCGCTGACCAGTTGATGATGGTTCAACTGCACAGTGGTGTCGTTGATTCCGGGCTGATAGAGGAGTTCATCGCTACCGCCTGAAGCCGCCACGTTGAGGGTCGCGCTGCCGCTGGCAGGATCGTAAGCAGTGACATAGATTTGGTCGTTCCCGGAACCGAGCAACAGGTTCGTAACGCGGCTGCCAACAAGGGAGACCTGGCTCGCCGCGCCGAGATTGCCGGCGCGGAAGTTCGCGGTAAGGCTCGCCGTGGTTGCGGTGAGTTTCACTGCCAAATCAACGCTCACCGCGCTGAAGTCCAGAGTCGTGGTGCCGCCGCTGGAGGTGATAACATCCTGACCGAAGTCACTGGAGAAATTGTACCGGTTAGTTCCGGAGCCGATCTTGATGGTGTCTTTGCCGCTGGCCACACCGATTATGTTATTGCCATTGCCGACGGTGAGGAGGCTATTGCCGGCACCCAGCTGGATTTGGTTGTTGCCGCCACCTGCGACCAAGGTGTCGTTGCCAGCGCCGACGGTGATAGTGTTGTTTCCGTTGCCAACGGTCACCTGGCTGTCGCCGATCCCGAGGATAATCGAGTTATTGCCATCGCCCGCTTTGACAACCTCGCCGCCAGTGGCACCGCTGGCTGACACGGTGATGGTGTTGTTGCCATTCCCCACGGTCACGGTGTTGTTACCGCTCCCGAGGGTGATGGTATTGTTGCCATTTTGGGCGTGGAATTCGTCGTTACCGCTACCTCCGACGATCACGTCGTTGAGCGGTCCGCCATAGGCCACATCGTTGGCCCCACCGGTGTAGATGTGATTCACCCCGGTCCCACCCTGGATGTAATCAAAGCCATCGGTGACGCGCTCGACCAAACCACTGTCTCCGGTAGCACCGTCGCCAAAGAGCGTGGCCGGGCCACCGCCTTTATCAACGATCTGATCGTTACCGGCGCCGCCATAGATCGTCACGGGCACATCCACACCGGAATTGATTTGGATCGAGTCATTACCGCTCCCACCGTCCGCGTAGATGCTCTTAACGAGGCTTGCGTCAAAATCCTGGGTATAGCCCATGCCGATGACACGGATCTTATCGCCGTTGGCCGTGTGCACCTTCTGGACCACGTAAGTCTCATCGGTCTTGTCGGTCGCTTCGTTGCGGAGGACAGCCAGCGGTCCCATGTCCAAGGACAATTGCCCAGAGACGGGATCCAAAGTTGCCACCACTGGAGGCGGTGGATTGCTGATGAAACCGAAGCTGAAATGGGCGCTTCCGCAGATGCTATGCCAGCCAAAGAACCAGATACTGATGCAGGCCTGAACATCGAACGCCACTTCGCCGGTGGTGAAGATCGCGTCCGCGTCGATCGAAACGCCGAAAACCAGGAAGGTCGCATGGCCATGGAGGCCGATTTCCAGGCCGGTCGTGCCGGTGCTGTCATGGAAAAGGCGGACGCTAACGCTGGCGCGGAAGCCAAAGACATCGGGATCTCCGAAGCTGATCGTGGCACTTGCGGTGATATCGAAGGTGCCGTCAGAGGAGATGTACCCAAAGGCGCTAAGGGTGACTACGTCAAAGAGCTTGAAGGTTAGGGGGTCGCTCTGCGGGATTTCGATCCTAAATCCGCTCGAGCTAATTGTGATGGTCAGGCTGCCGGTGAGATCGAAAACCAGGATGTGGAGATCGGCCTTGGTGACGGCGATCTGGAAGAAGTTCGCCTGAACGCTCAGGCTGGAACCGTCCGAGAAGGAAGCCGTCCGAGTTTCGTTCGTCGTGTTGAGCTTTAACTCAAAGGTACCGGTGAGAGTGAAGACACCGCTGAAGCCAATTCCGTCCGGCACGCTGAGGATAACGTCAAGGGCCAAACCGGCGTCGGAGCCGCTGTAAACCGCCGCGAAACCTTGGACCGTGATGGTGGAGCCAAAGATGGTGAGCGAAGCCTCGATCGAAATGACTAGCTGAGTGGGGTCGATCTTAAGGTCGAAGCTGCCGCTGAAGGTAATCAGGTTGAGGATGTTCATCGAGCCGCCGATGAACAACTCGAAGCTGGATCCCGGAAGCTGGATGGTGGTTGTCCCGGTCACAGCGCCGGTTGTGGTATCCACGGTGAAGATACTTACGCTCTGCTGAGAACTGGTGGTGTTGATTTCCAGGGCGAGCTTGCCGCTGAACGAGAAGTCCGACGTGCCGCCGCCACCCAAAGTTATATCAAGGGTTCCGTAGAGTCCGGCAGCCGTGATCGTGAGAGAGCCGGAAGCATTCAGACTCCCTAGAGGCTGGAGGTTGAGTGTGGCAACGAACTCAATGCTGAAACCTGAAGTGCTGATTTCGAGTCCGAAGGCACCAGTCAAGGAGATCAGTGGGGCCTGCCCAGGGATGCCTAGGCCGATGCTACCGGAACCCTCGATAAGGACGTAGAAGCCAGGGGAACCGCCGGCGGCCAACCCACCGAAGGCAGGAGCAGCGCCCGGGACGGTAATTGTGCGTTTACCGTTCACGATAGTCTCGATGCTGTTCCCGTCGAACCCGATCACTGTGGGAATGGCAGGCGTGACATCCGGGATGGTATAGGTCACATCCTGCCCGGTGGTGTTCATGATCAGGGAGAAGTGGCCGCTGATCAGCAGCCCCGGGGTCGAATTATCGGTCAACGCAAGGTTCAACCGGGCGGCCAAGCCGTTGGCGTTGATGATGAACAGCCCGTTGGCATTGAAGGAGAAGAGAGTAACGCTCGGCGGTCCGACGGTTAGGGTCCCCACGAAGAACATCTGGAGACCGCTACTATTGATGTCGACGGCCAAAGTTGCTGAAACCCCGAAGAGTGGAGTGCCACCCACCTCGAAGGAGCCGGCGGCGTTGATGAACAAACTGAAACTCTGAGGGGCGAGTGTGAAATCCACTTTCTGCCCGCCAAGCAGGACGGTAGCCCCTTTGGCCGTACTGGTGGTGTTAAGCTTGAACTGGATCAAGCCACTAATATCGAGGCCAACCTGCTGTAGCTTCTGCAGACCCGCGCCAGTGCTTAACTGGAGAACGCCCCAGACTTCGATGGTGCCGTTGTTATTATTGACGACCAGTTCGCCGCCCGCATTGCCGATATCGCCCAGGTAAGTGACCGTGAGTTCTGCGTTGAGGTCGATCCTAAACTGGGTTGAGCTAAAGGTCAGAGTGACTTGACCATCGAGTTGGGCAAAGAGGCTACCGCTTAGGGCGTCATACCGAACGCCGCCGGAAATCTTGATCTGGAACGCATCGGCACTCTGGCCCGGGCCAACGGGGGCTTCGGCCATGTAGCTGACCGCGACGGTGCTGTTTTGGGCGAGCGGTGTGCTGAGCGTGACGGTGCTGCCGTTAATCTGGAAATCGCTTCCCTTAAGCGCTGTGCCATTGACCTTGACGGTCACGTCCATGGGGTTGCTTGGGGTCTGCGAGAGCTGGAAGGTAGACGTGCCAGCGGTTTCCGGCAAAGTGTCGGTCAGCTGCTTGAGGAAGGTGAAGCTGAGTTCGCCATAGACGCTCATCCCGCCGAGCTGGCGGGCCGCCCCGCCGGGCATTTGCAGCAGGAACAGGAACTTACCTTGACCGACCTTGACTTTGGTGAGATCGGCGAAGAAGTACGCCTGCAATGTCAGAGTATCGCCGAACGTCGCGCTGCCCGTGAGCAGAATCTTCCCGCTGGTATCGATGGTGATATCCACGTCCGCCCGGAAAGCATGAGTCGAGGCATAGGCGTCGTAGAGTGTGGCGCCAGCATGGATCAGCATGGGCTTGGTGAAGACGTCCGCGAAGCTGGTGTTCTGGGTTACCTGATTGATGACCTGCTGCTTCATCTGGGCTAGCCAGGCATCCAGACTCTGCTGGAGGGGCGGATTATACGTACCGTTTGCCAAGGCCTGCGCGTTGGCGGGAGTAGTCAGCGTTGAATTAAAGTCAACGCCGCCTCGGAAATCTGTGATCGCAAGACCGGTCTCAGGGTCGAGGATGATCGGGATGCCTGCCTCGAGGTAGAAGGAGAGAGGGCCATTTTGTGAGAGGCCCAGACGGATGGCTATCTCACCGATACCGGCCAAGCTAATCGAGCCTTCCAAACCGGCATAAAAGACACTCCCCGCGACTGGCGTGGTACTGCCATCGGGAATCAGCTTGTTATTGGCGTCGTACTTGACGATTCCAGCAATGAGAGTGGCACTGACGTCCCCGCCAAACAGGTTGCCTTTGACCTGAACAGCCACAGAACCAATGCCGACGATGGGGAATTGACCCGCGGCCAACTTCGCTACGTCGATCTTCAAGCCTTGCACCTCGCCGGTGAACTGCACCGTGTCCGGCATGCCGTTGACGGTGCTGATTTCCGCTCCGATCACCAGCAGGAACTTATCAGGGTGATTGTTGAAATCGTCCCACTGCACGCCGATGGAGAGATTCTTGAGAGGCAACCAGGACGGCCAGCCGACGGTGCTGGAATCCTGGCCTTGACCCAGTTGCAGGCTGACTCCGAAACCGGTGAGGGCAACAAAACTGCCGTTGCCCAGGATCGCGAAGTTCTGAGCCGTGCCACCGATGCTGATGGCGTTGAAGGCCAGGGATGCCGAGGCGCTCCCCACACTGAGCAGGTTCTCGGTTGGGCCCGCCATTGGATTGAGCTTGATCGAGGTAGCCGTGATGTTCAGGAAACTGGCAAGCGTAACCGAGATCTTGTCGATGGTGAGGTCGAAGCCCGCCAAGCCTACCGAGGTCGGAGTGAAGTTTGCCAGGTTCAGCGTCGCGTCAATCTTGAAAGTTCCGTCGATCGCCTTCCCATCGTTGTTCGTGTCGGTGATTTGGACGGTTGCGACGGGAGTCGTGATCGTCGCTGAGGAGGCATGCAGGCTTATCCCAACGGTGAGGCGGGGCTGGTGAGAAGTGGAATCGAACCCAAAGGAGACACCATCAAGGCTGATACCGGGATTCGTAATGGTCAACGGGCCGAGGGTGAGGCTTGGAGGAGAGGCATGCGGAGTCGCCCCTTTACTTCCCCCGCTTCGTAAGACGGGCACCGTCCCGGGTGACGATTGTGGTAGGACATCGAACGTGGTGGGCGTGAACGGCTGAGTCAGGGTGAAACCCGTCGGCCCGCCGAAGCTGAAGGCGAAACTGCCGCCGAAGCTGAAGATCACACGAGAATCCACCGTGAGCGTGAACGTCACGTCCGTGAAACTCATGGTAGTGGTGATCAGACCGCCCACGGTCGCCGGCTGTTTGGCTCGCTGGATGTGGAGCGATCCGCTGATGGTTACGTAGCTACTGATCGACAGGCTCGCGTTGGTGATGGTGATGTCATCCAGCCCGTTCGGGTTCGTGGTGTTGGCGATCGGATAGGACTTGTAGGTGATTGAGTCCGCCGAGATCTTCAGCAGGGTGTCGTTTTGACCCGCCGTAGTCGGATCAGGCTGCAGGAGCTTGATGGTGATATCGGTTCCGCTCTGAGTGGTAACGCCGTTGGCGTCAGCGGAGCCGGTCTGAAGGTTTCCGGTGATCAGGATGACGTCGGCGATATCGATGGCGGCGTTGTCCACGCCGATGGTCTCAAAGGGCACGAGCGGACTGCCGCTCGCGATTTCCGTTTTTGAGAACACCACGTTGACTGTGGTACCGCCAACCGGGATGGACTCGTTGACGTCCGAGGTAAGAGTATTGCGCCGGATGTTAACCGTGCCGCTGGCACCGAACGCACCGCTGACACCGATCTGGCCTAAAACGGAGGCGGTGAGCGCGTATCCATCCGTCACATTCGTATCAGTGTTCCTGAAGACGACAAGACCGATGGTGCCGTTGCTGACGGAGACGTCGTTCGAAATGCCCGTCACCGATCCGCTGACTCCAGTGGCGCCGAACAAGAATTTACTTCGGTGCTCGGTGCCGAGTGTGTCGGTTTCCGTGCCGACCGTGAAACTTCCGGTGATGGTCAGGAAGTTCCCCAAGGTCATGGTTAGATTGGAGCCGGAGAAACTTTTTACGTTAGCTTCGTCGTTGCCAAAATTGACCGCGACGGTGGTGTTTCCGAGCTGGATGCTTTCACTTACCGCCTTGCCGGTGGTGTTAATCCTGACGCCCATGGTCCCGCTGAGGCTTAACACATCGCTGAAACCGACCAAAGCCACTCCGGCCGAGGCATCGAGAGCATAGGAGGAGGGACTCCCGGCGGCGCCCTTGAAGAGAACCAAACCCATGTTGGCATCAGTGATTTGCACTCCCATCGAGCCGGGACTTGTGCCGTCGCCAACGCCAAGGAACGCGTTGATCCCGGTGGCACCCACCAGGATCTTGGTGGTGCCGTTGCTCACGGACTTGGAGAATCCGAAGCTGCCGGAGAGGTTCAGGAACCCGGCGATGGTCAAGGAAATTCCCGTGCCGCTGAATTGCAGGAGTTGCCGCTGGTCGGCGGTTCCGTTGGTCCCGTCCGTGAACACGACCGTCACGGGCGAGTGACCGGGAACTGGGATGTTCTCGTTGACCGCGGCTCCAGTGGTGTTGATCTGCACCCCCAGGGTGCCACTCAGGCTCAGGACCGAATCGAAACCAATCAACTGCACCCCGGCCGAACCGGACAGCGCGTAGGTCGTAGTCTTAACGGCTGGCGTCTGGGAGGTGTTAACGTTTTGGTACAGCACCAGGCCAAACGTGGCATTGGTAATCTTGACTCCCATGCTCTGGTCACTGGTGCCAAGGAAGGCATCGGCATCGGTAATCGCGACCTTGATCTTCGAATTACTGCCATTGACCTCCTTACTGAGCCCGAAGCTACCGTTCACAGTGACGAAGCCAGCAACACTCAGGTGGACGTCCGAGGCTCCGAATTCCATGATGGAAGTGCCATCAGTGAAGTCGAATTGGAACGGAGTGCTGCTTCCAGGGATGGTGATCGAATCGGTCAATGCGCCGCCGGTGGTGTTGATGCGGACGGCGACGGTGCCGCTGAGGGTCAAGATGTTATCGAACCCGACCAAGTTCACTCCAGCCGAACCCTCCAGGGCGTAGGTCGAAACGTGGGTGGTGGTATTCCGGTTCAGTTCCAGGCCGAGGGTGGCGTTGGTGATGGCCACTCCCATGCTCCCGTCATCAGAACCCAAGAATGCATTTCCGTTAATGATGGCGACTTCGATCTTCGTCGTGTCTCCAAGGACCGATTTGCTGAAACTGAAGTCGCCACTCACGGTGACGAAGTTCGCAATGCTCAAGGTGACTCCCTGACCATAAACCTGGATCAAGTTGCCTTCCTGGTCGGAGAAGGTGACGGCGACGGCGCTGGTTCCAACCGTGACGTTCTCGTTGACCGCTCCACCGGTGTTGTTGGCCCGGACACCAACTGTTCCGCTCAAGGCAAGGGTGGAGCCGAAGCCCAGCAATTCAACGTGCGCAGACGCCGTCAGCGCATAGGCGCTAGTGACGGTGGCAGGGGTGGTGGCGTTATTCGTTTTCTGAGTCAGGATCAGGCCCAGTTGGCCATTGGTCAATTGAACGCCCGTCTTGCCGTTCGCTCCTTCGTCAACGCCGACAAATGCACTGACGTTTGCCGCGCCGATCTGCATTTCCGTCACCCCGTTGGTAACGGTCTTGGTGAAGCTAAAGTCGCCACTCAGTGAAACCACGCCGCCGACATTGAGGCTGACATTGGTAGCTTCGACACTTTGGAGACTCGCCTCGGCCAGGGAGAAGGTTAGCGGCAGGGTGGCAGCGCCGACGGACACGGTCTCATCCACAGCGATGCCAGTGGTATTGACTCGCACGTGCAGGCTCCCGCTGAGGTTGAGCACGGCGGGATCAAATCCGACTAGAGCGACGTCCCCTGAGGCGTCTAAGGCGTAATTCGAAGTGCCATTGGCACTGTTTCTGAAGAGCACCAAGGCCAGCGAGCCGCTGCTGAGCCGCACTCCCATGTCATCGGAAGTATCAGGGGTATCGGCTCCGGTTCCGAAGAAGGCGGAGACGTTGTTCGCCCCGATCTTCAACTCGGTAGTATTGCCGACGAGAATCCTGCTGAAGGAGAAATCACCTTTGATCGTGATGAAGCTGGAGATCGTCAAGGTGAGCCCAGTACCGCTGAACTCCATGACGTTGCGTTCATCTGGCTGGCCACCCGTACCATCCGTGAAGACCACGGGGACGGTCGTCGTGCCAACGGCGACCGAGTCGGTGACGCCCGCGCCGGTGGTATTGATCCGTACCGCCACCGTGCCGCTCAGGGTCAAGATATTGGTGAAGCCTAATAATTGCACCGATGCGGAGGCATCCAGCGCATAGGTATTCTGGACCTGATTGGTGACGGTATTGGTCGTCTTGTAGAGGATGAGCCCTAAGGTAGCGCTGCTGATCTGAAGTCCCGTTTTGCCACCGTTTGCGCCGTCGTCGACGCCAAGGAACGCGTTCACGTTTGCAGCGCCGACCTTGATAACTGTGGAGGCCCCTGTGCCGGTTTTGCTGAAGCTGAAGTCGCCCGAGACGGTTACTGAGTTCGCGATCGCCAGGTTGAGGCCAGTCCCAGAAAACTCCTGGATATTCTTCTCATCGGCCGTGCCGCCAGTACCGTCGGTGAAGCTTAAGGTCAAGTCACCGCCAGGCACAGGAATGACCTCGCTCACGCCAGCCCCGGTGGTATTGACGCGAACCGCGGCGGTGCCGCTCAGGGTCAGCACGTTTTCGAACCCAACCAACTGGACCCCTGCCTGAGCGCTCAAGGCATAGCTACTGGTCGTTACCCCGGCCGTAACCTTTCTGTATAGAACCGCCGCCAACTGTCCATCGCTAATCTGGACACCTTCGCTCTGGTCGCCGGTCCCGAGGAAGGTGTTAACCTTCGTCGCACCGATTAGGATCTTGGTCGTGTTGGTGGCGGCATCGAACTCCTCGGTGAATCCGAAATTGCCGGTGAGAGTGACAAAGCCGGCGATGCTTAAGCTGACGCCTTCTCCAGAGAAGTTCTGGAGGTTGCCTTCGTTGTCGGCAAAGTCGATGTTCACCGGGGTGCCAGCAACATCGATGGTTTCATGGACGGCTGCGCCGGTATTGTTAACACGAACGCCCACTGTACCCTGGAGGGCAAGGACATTCTCGAAACCATCCAACTTCACGGAAGCGGTTGCCTCTAGAGCATACGTGCTTGGGCTGGCGGGAGAGCTCTTATAGAGGGCCAATCCCAGAGTGGCGTCAGACAGTTCTAGGCCGATCTTCCCGTTCGCATCGCTGGTCCCGAGGAAGGTATTAACGTGATTGGCGCCGACGAGGATCTTGGTCTGGCCATTCGTAACCGTCTTCGTGAAGGCGAAGTTGCCGCTGAGGGTTACGAAGTTGGCGATGTTGAGATTGAGGTTATCGCCATTGAACTGCTGGATATCCGTCCCGTCGGTGAAATCGAACTGGAATGGATTGCTGCTGCCCGGGACAGAGATGGTCTCGGTCACAGCGTGCTTGGTGTTGTTGATCTTCACTCCAACGGTGCCGCCCAGGCTCAGGACGTTATCGAAGCCCACGAGGGCAACCGAGGCCGAACCTTCAAGGGCGTAGGTGGTGGTGGTCAGGGCCGGTGTTTGGCTGCTGTCTACGGTCCGGTAGAGAGCCAAGCCAAAGGTTGCCCCGGTAATCTTGAGCCCCATGCTCTGGTCCGGAGTGCCGAGGAAGGCAGAGCCGTTTACCACCGCCACTTGGAACTCCGTTGTCGTGGCATTGCCCGTGGTCGTGGTTTGTTTGATGAAGGTGAAATCGCCCTTCACGGACACGAAACCGGCAATGTTGAGAGCGACATTCTGGCCGGAGATCTCCTGGACGTTGGTTTCATCCAGAGTGCCTCCCGTTCCATCACTGAAGCTGACAGCGACATCCCCACCCGGTATCGAAATAGTCTCGCTTACTCCCGCGCCGGTGGTGTTGATGCGCACCGCCACGCTCCCGCTCAGGCTGAGGATGTTCTCGAACCCGAGCAACTGAACTGTCCCCGAGGCGTCCAGCGCGTAGCTGCTGGTGGTCGTCGGGGCGGGGCCACTGTGGTCGACCACTTGGTACAGTACCGCACCCAGTTTCCCGGCAGAAATCTGAACTCCCATCTGCTGGCCGGTCGAGCCCGCGCCCACGAAAGCGGAGACATTGGTCGCTCCCAGCTCGATTTTTGTGCTAGTGACTTGCGATTGCGTTGTGACCGTCTTATTGAAACTGAAATCACCGCTAAGGGAGACAAAGGTGCCAACGGTCAAATTGAGCCCGGCTCCCGAGAATTCTTGGACTGCCGCGCCAGTATCGAATTGCAGCTGGACCGAACTATTTCCAGCCGGGATAGAGGCGCTAACTTTGGCACCCGTGGTATTGACACGGACGTGGGCGGTTCCGCTGAGGCCGAAAACATTATTAAAGCCAACCACCTGGACTGCCGCCGAAGCGTCGAGGGCGTAGGTCGCTCCAGAAGGGCCTTTGAGCAATTCCATCGCCATTTGTCCGCCGTCAATCTCGACTCCGGCAGAGTGGTCGGCAGTCCCCAGGAATGCGCTGACTTTAGTCGCCCCAACCATCAGGCGGCTCGTGGTGCCATTGGGATCCACAATATTGGTGAATCCGAAATCACCGGTCACGTTGATGAAGTTCGCGATGCCCAAGGTGAGCCCGGTGCCGGTTACGTTGGTGATGTTGGTTTCATCCGCGGTCCCGTTCGTGCCGTCGGTAAATGTCAGTTGAATATTCCCGCCCGGAGTGGTGATGGCTTGGTTGATTGCGTGGCCAGTTGTATTGGCATGAATATGGACCGTGCCTCCCAAGGTAAGGACATTATCAAACCCAACGAGCGCGACTCCGGCAGTTCCTTCAACCGCGTAGCCGTAACTGGCAACCGTGGTGGTCTGAGCTTCCAAGATCACGCCGAGGCTGGCATCCTTGATTTGGAGACCAGTGCTCCCATCCGGTGTTCCCAGGAATACGTTCACGTTGGTTCCACCGGCTTCAATCCGGGTGATGTTGTTCGCCGGATCCAACTGTTTGGTGAACACAAAATCCCCGGTGACGGTCACGTAGTTCCCAACGTTCAGCGCGATGCCAGCACCGGAGAAGCCTTCAAAATTGCCTTGCTCAGCCGTGAAACTCAACGGCACGTCAGTGCTGCCGACCCTGATAGTCTCGTCCACCGCGGCCCCGGTGGTATTAACTCGCACCCCCACTGTGCCGCTCAGGCTGAAATTATCTCCGAAGCCGAGCAACTGGGCCGTAGCGGAGGCGTCGAGGGCGTAGGTGCTTTGGGTGGTTGTGTTTCCTCCCGAGGTGACGCTTTTCTCGAAGATGGCGAGGGCCAGATTGGCGTTGGAGATCTGAACACCCAGCCGGCCGTCGTCACTACCCAGGAACGCGTTGATGCCCGTCGCACCGACCAGCAGTTTGGTGGCGTTGGTCGCATTGTCGACGGACTTGGTGAAGGCGAAATTACCTGTCAAACTGACAAACCCACTGATGTTTAGGTTCACCCCCGTCCCCGACAGAGCGAGGGTCTCGTTGCCGCCGAAGCTCAACGGGACGTCAGCGGTGCTGCCCAGATTGGCCGGATCGGGCACCGACAGTGTCTCAGTCACCGCGTCGCCAGTGGTATTGATTCGCACGTCTAGGGTGCCGCCCAACTGGAGTCCTGTCACATTGACTAGCTGAGCAGTCCCGCCTGCGTCCACCGCATAGGTGGAGCCGAGCGCCTGTGGATTGGCCGCGTCCGTGACGTCAACTTTTGTTCGTACTTCCACGGCCAAGCGACCGTTCTCCAAGAGTACGCCAACGGCGTTGGGGTTGATGATGGTGGCAGTTGGATCCGTGGGGTGTGCCGGGTCTTGGATGCGTGCTGGACCAACGCCGAAGAACGCCTCAACACCCACCGCCCCGACTAGGAGCTTGGTCGTTTGGGTCTTCTTGTTCGAAGTGGAATCCGTGGTGGTTGTCTCGGTTTCGGTGAACAGGAATCCACCGGTGATGAGCACAAACTCGCTGTTGGAGGTGGGATCCACCACGCTCAGGGTTACCACGCCGCTGAAGCCAAGTAGGAGCGTCGCAGCATAGTTCAAATCGACAGTTACGGGAGTGACACCATCGGCAGCAAGTGCGCCGGTTGGCACGGCCACGTTCAGCTCGCCGATGCTGTTATATTCCAGCGTCATCGATTGCGCGGTGAAGATGAGTCCGGGGAAGCCAACGAAGGCTATGTTCCCCGAGGCTTTGAAGGCGAAAAGACTTACTGAGCCAGTGGCAGTGCTGTCCGTGGTGGTCTGGAGCAGCATTCCAAACGAGCCTTTGGTCAGATGGATGCCTACCGCATTCGGATTCGGTGTGACGCCGTCAGTGAGGTACGCCGGGCCCGAGCCAAAAAAGGCATCCACGTTTGCAGCACCCACTTGGATTGTGGTGACTGTAAGGGTGCCGATCTTCACTCCGCTGTTATCGAGCTTGTCCGAAACGGTGCTTCCCGTCCTTTCGAAGCGGAACGTGCCCTGGAGCGACTGGCCTGCAACCTGAACGCTGCCGACCACGGTCAATATGTAATCTGGTGAGCTGCCCCCGAAGATATTGTAGGGCTTAAGCTGCAATTCCAAGGTGCCAGAGATCGTGAAGCTGGGTCCCGTTAGCGAACCGGACAAGGGCAAATCAATGGCAATAATCGCGGAAGGTGTAATCCCCACCAAAGAGACCAAACCGCCGGGGGAGGTCAGATCGGCCAAGGTCACCCGGCTATTGTCCCCCTTTAAGACCAAATCAACCGCGGCGGTCAAACTGATCGAGCCGTTGTTGATACCTAGACTACCCGTCGCTCCACCCAGGTTGCCCGAGATACCGAGGCTCAAGTTGTTCAGGCCTATTCCCACGCTCAGCGAGGCGTGATTCACTTGCAGGAAGAAATCACTCAAACCCACTCCGTTGCCACCAAGCAGCCCGTTTAGATCCACGCCGAAAGCGAAATCGAAGGATAGTCCGGCTTTGATGTCAATGTTAGCCGAGCTGGTGGGCGCAAAACCCAGAGCCGCGAGGTTGTTGCCTAAGTCCAGCGCGAACTGGAAGTCCTTGGAAAGTTCGAGGTCTAGATCGACTCGGACCTGCTTGTCATCGGGGAAGTAGCCACCGCTGATGGTTAGGGGGCCAGCACTAAAGGTACCCTGAGCGTTATTACCCAGCGCACTCAGAAGTTGGTTGCTCAGCACCCCCACCAAACCATCGATCGTGGGGAGTCCATTGCTCTGGCTAAAGTACGTCTGAACGGCGTTCTTTAACTGGAGCAGAGTCCCAACATCGAGAAGCTGGTTGAGAGTCTTATCCACCACGGGCAGCTGCGTGTTGAAGGCAGTCAGATCATGCAGATAGCTGCCCAGACTCGCCAGCTTGTCGAGGCCGTTGGTGATCGCGTTTTCAAACTGGGTGATGAGGTTTTCGATGAAACCATTGCCGCTGCTGAAGGTCACGCTGCTGAGATTGCTAACATCATTCCAAGCGAGCGTGATGTCGGCGACTGGGTAGTGCAGATCCAGGCCTAAGGCGGAAGATGAGAGTCCAATGGTAACGCCAGCATTGAAGACTAGATCTGGGGTGGCAGGGTCGCTGCTGGTCAAGTTGACGCTGAAGAGATTGGTGAAATAGGCCAGCTCATCCAAATGGATTAGTCCGTTGTCAGCTTGCCCGGTGGCCGGGTCCACACCTAGAGAGTGGAGCGAAATAGTGAGGGCCACCGTTGGATCGACGGCGACCGTGGCATTGTTGATGGCTACGTCGACAAAGCCCAAGTGCCCCCCGGCCGTGACGCCGCCGTCGATCTGCAAATTGGTGACCGAGAGCACCGGCACATCCGGCGCGGTCGTGTCCGCAGGGTTAGTATCGATGAAGAATCCCTGCGAATCGACGCCGAAGACCAAATGCAGCTTGACCTGCACACTCAGGTCGACGGTTCCTTTGAGGTAAAGAGCACCACCGAAAACGCTGACGTCGATATTTCCGCCACCGGTGATTGTTTTCACCACCTGCGCATCGACCAAGGTTACTCCGTTTTTCTGAGTCATGGTGACGTTCCCAGGAATGTCATCCAGACCGTCGAGGAATTGGACCAGGGAGTTGAAGTCTCCGATGGCGTTCCCGATATCAGACAGGCGCAAACCTCCGGTGCTGCTCTGCAGCAAGCGATCGATAATCGACAGGAAGGAGGTGGTTTGGGGCCGAGTTCCAGAGTCGCCACCGTCTGGCTCGCCAGGGGTTCCGTTCGTCCCCAGATCCAGTTTTGGCGGAAGGTTCTGAACGTCGACGGCACTAAAGACCTGCGTCAGGGAAGAACCGATTAGCGGTATATTCTTGCTGCCTAGTGCGTTGTTAATCTCCTGGAATTTGGAGAGCACTCCAAGTCCCCCGCGGACGGCAGCTAGTTGGTCCTGGGTGATATTGCTCTGCAAGGTAGCAACGTTTTGGAAGCTAACTGCAAGCGCCCCGTTGGCAACGGAGCCACCGATTGTTATCGAGCCAATCCCGCCGTTGATGACCTGGCTGACCACGGCATCGCCATCGGCACCAAGAATAATCAACTTGTTGCTGACCCCCGCTTGTCCGTCGAATTTAACACCACCACCGATTCGGATGCGGCTGTCGACCTGCAAGGTATCGTTTCCGGCTCCACCGTTGACCACGATTTGGCTGAAGGTAGCGGTTGCGAACGTCCCTTTAAGGACTCCGTCAGCGTAAACATCTACCATCAGAGCGTTTTGAGGATTGATGGTCAGAGAGATCAGGTTGTCGGAGGCATCCCCGGTAACTGTCAGGAGTGGAGTCGCAGTCAGCTGAGCAAGAGCGTTGGTGATCATCCAAGCCCCACGACCGCGTTCGGCAATCACCAGGACATTTGAGTTGGCCAAAGTCCCGATAGTAGGGGTATAGATGATTTGAGTCACCTGGGCATTTGGTAACCCGCTTCCGAACCGAGTCCACTGCTGAACGCCTTTGCCTCCGGCAGTTGTTCCAGTGGCGGCCAACTGAACAATTCCGCTGCCATCGGTCCCATTGTCGTTGGGGAAGCTGACGGAGAAGATTGAACTCGCCGCCGTGTTGGCGAGGAGAACCGCCTGCACTCGAGCGGCAGTGGTCACCCCCGTGGTGATGTCGAAGACGAGCGTCTTGGCGAATGGATTCCATTGAACCGTCTCATTGCCAGCTCCTTTGCCGCTGTCTGCGAAGCTAATGGTCACGCCGTTTAGCAGCGCGTCATTTTGTTTAGCAGTGAAAAGAAGATCGTTCTTGTCGCCTGTACTGACCACTTTGACGGTTGCAGGCGCCGCCGCGATTACGGGTGTGCCGGTGGGATCCCCGACGGGGTTGACGAGTCGATACACGCCGCCGATGCCACCGACCAGAAGGATGTCCATTGCAGGATTACCGCCGCTCGAAGGGGCTTTGATAATCTGGACGGCTTGGAGCGCAGTGGCGTGCAGAGAACCAGGCGATGAGGACGGCCCTGTGATATCCACCCAGGTCGCTCCCGCATCAACGGTCGCGTAGACGTGACTATTGTCCACCGCATAGGCCACATGCCAGTTGGTTGGGTCCAACGAGATGCTTACGATCCGTCCTGCACCGGGAATAGCCGTGGTCCGGGCAAAGGCATTTCCTGCGCCCTCCCGCACTGAAATCGAATTGCCTCGCGCCACGTAGATCACATTAGGGTTAGCTACCGAATTCAGCATGCCCCCGTAGGCCAAGGCAGAAACCGTGCTGTTGAGATCCTGGTTGAGCATCACCACGGCATCGCCCGGCTTGCTGGGGGTAGGTCCGGTGCCACCAACCGCAGTGCTGACGCTTTCATACAAGCCGGTGTAGCCAAGGAGCAGCTTGCTTGGATCCACCGTATTCACCACGTAGGGGATCGTGTCGAAACCGATCGCTTTATCAGTGGCGTTCAGGGCCGAGAGCTTATTGGCATTGGTGTACCCATTAGTCAGAAGTTCAGTCGGCGTCGCCAACCAAACGACGGTGAAGTCCGTCCTGACGTTGAGGTTGTTAAATGTGAGCCGATAGAACGTATTGAAATTGTTCCCCATCGAATACCGGATGACGGTGTTCGGAGTAGAAGGATCATAGGCAACCGCCTGTGTGTTGCCATCGCCAACGCTGACGACATTCCAAGTCTGGCTGCCGTTTGCGGACTGTGCCAGCGCCCCATTATCTTGCGTGCCGCCTGTGATCACCCCATTAAGCGGGTCGTAGGCAATCGCTCCAAACTCGGTCAGCGTGAGATCACCGTTGAGAGACACCCAAGCCCTCGTCGCCGGCGTGTTGGTATTGGTCAGTCGGTAAAGCCCCCCGTCATCGGCATCCAGCAGGTTGCCGCTGGCATCGACTTTCAACATACGGTCATCTGCGTGGGGGGCCGTCTTGTTGGCGAGAGCAGCCGTCATCTGTGCCCACTGCGAGGCCGGAGCGGCGGTCTTGTCTCCTCTGAAAATTCTCGCCGTCCAGTTCTCGTTCCCCGCTGCGCTCCGGTTGGCGTAGACTACGGCACCCGAGTTGTGAGCATTTACCAACCCCCCGCCGCCGGACACGGTGAACTGCAATCCTACGGGTTTATTAATGGTGGAGTTGCTGTTATGGGCCCGCAGGAGTCCGGAACTCAACTGGATCTGCGCAAGGCCAAATACGTTGGTTCCGGCTTGAGTGAAATCGGTTCCGATTGCCGCAGTTAGTGTCAACTGATTTACACCCACGGCAGCCACCTCAGCCGAGACGGAAGTAGCGCCGTTCTGCAAGAGGATGCGATCACCCACCGCAATTCCCGCGACGCTGTTGACAGGAATAACGTTGTTGGCCGCCACGACGTTTGCGGTCAGAGTACGTCCGCCGATCAGCGCCTTGGTACCGCTGACAGTGGCGGATTCCACATCGGCAGTGCCAAAACCGACCAAGATGGTGTCACCGACGAGCGCGCCAGCTGCATTCCCTACGTAGAGCGTTGTATCTCCAATCGCGTTCGGGCTGAAAGTGCTTGTCAAGTTAGTCGCCGCCGCGTTGACCGCCGACACGGTGCCCGTTTCTTGTTGACCGGTTCCGTAGTCGATGTAGATCGTATCCCCGACCAAGAAGTTCCCTGCGTTAGTGACCGGGATGCTTTTTGCCCCCACTCCAACGTTAGCGCTGAGTGTCTGTTTGACGAAATCGAGGACGGGTTGGCGATCCCCGCCGACGTAAACAATATTCGGGTTGCTAGGATCGGCTGCCAAAGTGAAGTTGCTGGCTTGACCGCCGGGGAACAAACCATATTGCCGGGTGTTCCCAGGCTTTCCATCGGTTGAACTGGGCGTGCTCATTTCTACCCAGGACCCGTTGTTCCCGGTAGCGGAGGAATAGATCTGAGCCGTCAGCGAGGCATCGACAACGGCCTCGCCCGCGTGATGCCGAGTGGGTAAGCCGGCTGTGAGCGTGACGGTGTTGGTATTTGGGTTCACCGCGGCCACGGTCACTGTTTCCCTCCACTCGGTCACCGACTCACCCGCAGCGTGGGCGTTCGCCAAGCCACCAGGACTGCCGCTCAGTCCAATCCCGTTAAAGATTAGGTTCTGCGTCGCTCCGCTGTTGAAATTGGCAAAGCCCATGCTGGTAACTGCCACCCCGGTTGCAGCCAGATGTCCGTTCACGGATCCTTGAGCCCCACCAACCACGCTCGCAGTCAGAGTGTAGGTGCCGGCCGCGGTGTTAAACACTATGGAAAACTGAATCACTGCCCCACGAAGATCCGTAGCGCCAAAGTCGATAGTCTTCGTCCCCTCACCCGCCAACCCTCGAACAAAAATCTTGCTGTTGCCGGTACTGGGATCCAGTCCAAAGCGGATGAGTTCGCTATCCCCAAAGGCGGCACCCTGGGCAGATTTCAAATTGAAGCCAGAGAAGCCGGTAGCGTTGGTGACGTCAAAGCGGGCCGCTGCGCTATAAGTGCCCCCAGTCAAGGGGTTCGAACTGTCGCGGCCAACCGCATACCCGCTACCCGGCCCATTGTTGCCCGCGAAGACCTCGAATGACTGGCTCCCATCCACCACCCGGTTGTTAGAGGGATCAGAGGCGAGCACGACCGCGCCGCCCTGGCCGCCCGTGTTTTGTAAGGTGTACCAGTCGCCCAAGTTCTGGGCCCCTCCCAAACCAACGAAAGTAGTCCCCGCCGCCGCCGAGTAGGTGGGGCCATCGGCATTATCCCCGAAATTGTGTGAATTGCTAATCGTGATCGTCTTGTTGACGGCGTCGACGGCGGTGATGTAGAACGCCTCAGCGGTGGGCAAGCCGGCCCCAACAAGCACCACACTATTGACCCCGAAGCCGAGCATGTTAGCCACGGAAAGCACGTTCCCCGTCGCTTTGGCGGTCAGGGTTGTGCTCGGGGGAGTGGGGTTCAGCACCAATTGATCCCCGACGAGGATATCGTTGACGCTAGCCAAAGTCAGGGTAAGGGAGTTGACAGCGGCGTCCGCCCCAAGGGCGGTGGTGAGGTTACGAACCAATCCGCTGAACACGCTCGTGGCGGTTCCAGGCGTCCCGGTCATGGCGATGCTGTCGAAAATGAGATTCTGCACCGACCCGTTGTTGAGGTTTCCGAAACCCATGTCCGTCACGGAGGCCCCGGTTGCGGCCAAATGCCCACTAACGGATCCCTGGGAGCCACCCACCACTTTCGCGGTCAGAGTGTAGGTGCCCGCAGTCGTGTCGAAGACTAATGAGAACTGGATGACCGCACCTCTTAGATCCGTGCTGCCGAAGTCGATAGTTTTGGTCCCCTCACCGGACAACCCTTTCACATAGACTTTGCTATTGCCGGTGCTCGGATCCAAGCCGAACCGGATCAACTCACTGTCTGCAAACGCCGCCCCCTTGGCTGATTTCAAATTGAATCCCGAGAACCCGGTTGTGTTGTTGAGGTCAAACCGAGCGGTCACGCTGTAGGTTCCGGAAACCAACGGGGTAGTGCTGGCGCGACCGGCGGCATAACCCGTAGTGCCTCCGCCGTTGCCCGCAAAGACTTCGAAGGAGTTAAGTCCATCCACGACTCGGTTGTTGGACGGGTCAGCGGCCAAGTCGAGCGAACCTCCTTGGCCACCGCTATCCTGCAAGGTGTACCAATTCCCCAGGTTCAAAGCTCCGCCCAAGCCGATGAAAGTCTGCCCGGTCGCTGACGCGTAGCTTCCGTTATCGGCATTATCCGCGAAGTCTTTGATCTGAGAACTCGCGGCGAGTTTGGCGTTGAGTGCGTCGGGGATGTTCTGGACTTGAGTCCAATGCCGTCCGGCGTCGATGCTCTGGTAGGTTCCATTGCCGGCCACCGCCGCGAAGAACGTCGGATCGTTCGGCTTAAGACGTACGATATCGGTCACCGCGGCATCCGGCAGGCCGCTGGGGCTACCACCGATATTGGTGTTTCCTGAAACGCGCGTCCAGGTTTTGCCTGCGTCGATGCTCCGATACAAACCGCCCCGCCCTGGGGTTCCGTCACCCAAGGCTGAAACCAGCAAGGGAGATTGAACGTTGGCTTCACCCGTGTTGAGTCCAGCTTCGTACGCGACGATCTGAGTGATCTTGAGACCAGCAAAAGTGTCTGAGGCGAGTTGCGACCAGCTAGCTCCGGCATCCATGGTCTTGAGCAACCCGACTGCAGGACCGCCGACTTGGGACGAGCTGAAGTTGCCCGTGCCAGCGTATAGGATATTTGGATTGGTCGGATCGAAGGTCAGGGCGCTAATCGATAGGGAGGGAAACTGGTCGGTGGTGTTCGTCCAGTTCGGATTGGCTGAGGTCGCGTTGGTGGTCTTCCAAATCCCACCATTAACAGCGCCAATGTAGATAATGTCCGGATTCGTCGGATGCGGCGCGACTACGTTGATTGCACCGTTAACCGTGCTGGTGGTTATCCCGGAACCCTCGACCTGTCCCCCGGTAACGTTATTAGGTCCCTGGGGGGTCCAAGCCGGTACGCCCGTCACTGCGGCAGCAGTATCGGCTGCAAAGCCTGTACGAATGGTGGGGTGAGCCGTAACCTCCAGGTTTCCGGCAATTGGGTTCGAAGAAGAAGAACTCTGCGCAAGTGCTTGGGACGCAGGCGGCCCGTTGGCCGCACTTAAGGTCTCCGTCAACTGCAAAGTCAGAGGATTCGAAACGGCATCAGCAGACACCACTGCGGTCAAAACATTGGCACTCGGGGTGGTCGTGGCGGAATGCAACAGGTCGCTCGCGGCAGCTTTTTGAGTGGTCTGGTCAGCCTCGGGCGTGGTTATCGCAGGTGCGGATTTCGAATCGGAGGGGGCACCAGAATGGGTGTTGGAACTGCTGATCGCCTCTGTGGAAATTCCTTCAAACAGGCCGGCGTCTTGGGCGGCGGAATCGTGCGGGTTTTGGGAGGTGTTTTCTACTGCAACAACGCAGTGCGTTTGGTCCAGAGCCGCCCCTAAATCCGCCGCGAGATGCGCTCCAAGCGCGGTGCTCACGACGGGGCCAGAGGAAAGCAAAATACGCGGTTCCAAGCTTTCCAGCTCGAACAAAGACGACGATCTCGCTAGCGCGTTTTCTTTCAAGGACTAACAGACCCGAACAAAACAGACGCAAAAAGGCAGATGAGAACATTGTCTCACCTGTCCCATAAGAGCGGGGTGGTATTTACCAGACCCGTTTGACGCGAGTCAACTTTTTTTCTGAAACTTTTTGAAATCGCCCCCCAACGATTTTTGCACCATATCGCGACGAAGAATCTCTCGCATAGATTTGCCTGGAGATAAACCTCGGGGTGTCAGGGGTATAACTTAGAGGAACCTCGGTCGCACTCTACATGAGCTAATCCATCAGCCACGGTTCTTAGATTGCTGATGCATTATTAGTGCACTCACGCAAAGAGCCACTGTGAGACGAGACCTGGAATCCGGCGCAAAGGGGGCCGATGTTGTTTGTCAGCACATGACGGAGTTTTATCTCCTCCCGCTAGCGGTCTCGGCTCCGCAGCGGGTGGGTTGCTAGTCGTCACCGGGGAGGAGTGGCACCTCCGGTTGCGCGCTCCGAGGCTGAGCGGTCGGCCCGTCTACCCCGCTTGCTCAAACACGACCGCGATCGCTGAGCTTGTAGCTCCCTGCGTTCAGCTCAGGCCGCGAGACGCCTCCTCGGTCGATGGAGATTGCCCCCTGCCGTCCGGAGGTCAGGCTGTTGCCGAACGGCGGCGTACGGCGAGCAGCGCTCCAAGACCAAGTGACCAGACAAGGGCGGTCGCAGAGGGTTCAGGAACGGCTGCCAGGCCGACGACATTCCCTACGAATTGAAGCGCCTGAGGGTCGGTGGGATCCGCGAGCAATCGCTGGGCGAGCCCTTGTTCTGTGTAGACCAACATCCCGGCACCGACTGGCCGAACCACCGTGACCCAATTGTTGGCGGTACCGTTATCGCTGACACCGGTGAAAGAACCGATGGTAGAGAGGATCCCATACGAAGAGGGGTTCCAGCCGCTTAGCCCGGCACTGGTCAGGTGCAGGTTGATCGGACCGGCGGAGGCAATGGGGCGCACGGTGTTCTCTCCGGGCGGATAGGTGAAGCTGGCGCCGAGTTCGTTGCCGAAGGGAAAAGCGGACAACGGTTCAGAACCAAAACCGAGGTTCTGTACCAGCACCACGCCACCGGCTACCATGAAGCTGACGAGGTTGGCGGCGGAAAGGCCGGGGTTTCCTGGCGTTCCAGGGCTGAATTGGCTGAAGCCGTCGAGCCAAACCGCGCTAAAACCGGACAAGTCGGTGTTCCCGTAGTTGAACGGCGAAACGTAGGTGGGGGTCAGCCCGAGGGAAGTCAGGGCGCCCGTGAAGGCGGGGTCCGACCCGCCAAACACGTTGCCGGAAAGGAGGAAATTTTGAGCCCGAGCCGAGGTGGCCAGCGGCGAAACGAGGCTGAAAAGCAAAAGACCAGGCCAGATCGCGAGTGTAGCGGCTTTGCTCAATGCCATAAGCTCATTAAAGTAGGACGAGCGCGAACTGTCAAAACTTGCTTTGGCAGCGGGTTATCCCCACGGCGGCACTCCTTTCACCAACTCTGTGCAACCAGAACATCAGAACCGCAAAAAGGAGGGCCCTGCGGTGCGGACCATGCCTGGATCTCCCATTCCTCCTGCTCACCCGCGGAACGCACTAAGTCTCAAGGGCGCTCTTCGGGGGGGACAGAGTCACTTGAGTTGGATGCAAACAGCCTTCGTTTCGGTGTAGAGTTCGAGGGCCTCAGCGCCCATTTCACGACCCCAGCCGGATTGTTTATAGCCGCCAAAGGGAAGGGCAGCATCGAAGATGTTATAGCAATTCACCCAAACCGTGCCGGCTCGGATTTCCGAGGCGATCCGGTGGGCCTGAGAGACGTCGCGAGTCCAGATGGCGGCAGCCAAGCCGTAAATGTTGTTGTTGGCCGAGTTCACGACTTCACTGACATCGTTAAAGGGCACGGCGCATACGACTGGACCAAAAATCTCTTCCTCCATGACCTTCATGCCGGGCTTGGTATTAATCAGTACCGTAGGCTCGACGAAGTAACCCTTGTTCCCGGAACGCCGACCGCCAACCACAGGTTTTGCACCTTGCGTGCGGCCGGACTCAAGGTAGCCAAGAACGCGATTGAGTTGCTCCTCAGACACAAGCGGTCCCATTTCGGTGGCGGGTTCCTGTCCAGGTCCAATCTTAATCTTCTTGGCGGCTGCGGCGACCCCTTCGACGACTTTATCAAAGTGCTGCCTGGCCACGTATAGGCGGGAACCAGCGCAGCAACATTGGCCGTGGTTGAAGAATATGGCGCTGGCTGCCCCGGGGATCGCGGTTTCGAGGTCGGCGTCGCCGAAAATGATGTTGGGCGACTTGCCGCCCAGCTCCAAGGAGACTTTTTTCAGATCCTGAGCGGCGGCCTTAACGATGAGCTTGCCCACTTCGGTCGAGCCGGTAAAAGCAACCTTGTCAACGCCCGGATGGGCGGCGAGGGCAGCCCCTGCGGTTTCTCCTAGGCCGGTGACGATGTTCACGACACCATCCGGAAACCCTGCTTCCAACAAGAGATCCCCTAAGCGGAGTGCGGTCAGTGGCGTTTGTTCGGCTGGTTTGAGAACGACGGTGCAACCGGCAGCCAAAGCTGGCCCGAGCTTCCAAGCAGCCATCAACAGAGGGAAGTTCCAGGGGATGATCTGGCCCACCACCCCGATGGGCTCTCGTTGGGTGTAGGAAAAGAACCGTGACCCAGGCGCGTAGGGGACCGAGATGGGGAAGGTGCTTCCGTGGATCTTGGTGGCCCAGCCGGCCATATACCGGAACAGATCAACCGCCAGGGGGACGTCAGCGACGCGAGCCACAGCGAGAGGCTTTCCATTGTCGAGCGACTCCAACTTGGCGAACTCCTCAAGGTTCTGCTCCAGTAGGTCCGCCAGCTTCCAAAGGAGACGTCCGCGGTCGGATGGAGTCATCGTGCGCCAAGGCCCAGACTCAAATGCAGCCCGTGCGGCGCGAACTGCTTTGTCGACGTCCGCGGCAGCTCCGGCAGCAACCCCGCAAATCGGGTCGCCCGTGGCCGGGTCATAGGTAGAGAACGCTTCGCCGGATTCAGCTTGCACCCACTGCCCATTGATGAGCATGGGACGGGCTTTTGGCGGGTTAGAGCGGTGGCCATTTCTTGATGGGGCCGCTTTGTGCGAGGAAAGCGCTTTCAACTTCATAAGGCACTCGTATTTAAAGGATTCACTGGGACCTTACGCCAATTCCGGGGATTGGCAAGTTTAGCATCGCGAGCGTGTCGGCGCCGCCAGGATAGGAAGAGTGATTTGGGTTGCCCGGCCGCGGACCACCTTCGCCGGACTCATCTGGAATTGAACCAACGGCCGCGCCTAGAAGCTGGATGCTGGGCAGAAGGCTCGGAGCGGATGAGGCGAAGAGTCTCCTGATTTATCAAGAGCGGAAAAAAGCGACGGTGCGAGCGTCGCGGCAATCGAGCCGGTGAACGTGCTGACTCAAAAGGACGGTTGCCACAGGCATCGAATCCAGGCTCACCGATCAATAATTGAACCTGATACACGACTTGATCAATAGGGGCGAACAAAATGGCAAGATGTGGTTGGAATATAGTCCAAGCTCCCTGATTCAATAATCATCCGCGATGCGAGTATGTTATTTAACAAGCAGGGCGGAGATGCTAACTCCGGTCCATTGGGAGTTACGTCCCGGAAGTTCGGAGAGGTAGATTCGCGTCCTCAACCCTTCAGGCATGGTGGAGAGCCCTTCAATTGACGCCAGTGTGCTTGGCAAGATCCTTCTGCTTCAGGGTGGAATGCACGCCTTTCCGGACACCCAACGGATGGCGGAGTTCCTGGTATCGGGCCTGCAGTCCGTGCCCGGGGTTTCCGGGACTGCATTTTGCCTGCAGGGAAACCTGGTGGCCTTCCGTGGGGGCACAAGATCGGCGCCCCTGAGGTGCCGGACGATGTTTTCTGAAAGGATCGGACCTCTCGAATGCGCACAGCGATGTCCGCTGGCGAGCGCGAAAGTCGCCTGTTTGGAGCTTCAAGGTCCATCCAGCCGAATGGGCGGGCTCTTGATGGAGCTTAGTGACCCGGCTCTTTTCGCGCTTTACCGTCCGTTCCTCGAAAACACGGTTAAAGTGGTGGCTCTGCTACTGGAGAATCGTCGGCAGGCTGAGACGCTCGCCCAGTACAACGCCAATCTGGAAAAACTTGTGGCCGAACGCACCCGGGCGCTACGCGAGCGAGAGGCACGACTGCAACTGTTTGGTGACTATGCACCTGCGGCCCTGGCCATGTTCGACGGGGAAATGCGGTATCTGGCGGTGAGCCGCCGCTGGCGAACCGACTACGGCTTGGGAGGAGGCGATCTATGCGGACTTTCGCATTACGAGGTTTTTCCCGAGATACCCGAACGATGGAAGGCGGTGCATCGGCGCGCCCTAGCGGGTGAGATTCTGCGTTCAGAAGCCGATCGATTCGATCGGGCGGATGGATCAGTGAATTGGTTGAGGTGGGAGGTCCGGCCTTGGTATAACCCGGAAGGGGATGTCGGAGGGATCGTGATCTTCAGCGAAGACATCAGCGGGAGCAAGAGAGCCGAGGCGGCTTTGGCGGAGAGCGAGGAGCGGTTGCGACTGGCGCTCATGGCAGCGGAGCAGGGACTTTATGATCTGAACCTCCAAACGGGAGTGGCGACGGTGAGCCGGGAGTACGCCACTATGCTAGGGTGCGATCCGAGCACGTTCAGGGAGACAAACGCCGCCTGGATCGAGCGCCTTCATCCGGAGGACCGAGAGCGGGTAGCCGCGGTCTTCCGGAACTACGTGGGAGGCAAGTTAGCTGTTTACCAGGTCGAGTTCCGGCAACGCACCGTCGCGGGAGATTGGAAGTGGATTCTCTCCCTGGGGAGAATCGTAGCGCACGATGAGGCGGGAAAACCCGTCCGGATGGTAGGAACGCACACGGATATCACTCAACGCAAGCAAGCAGAGCAGGCAAGGCTAGAGAGCGAACTGCGGTACCGTTCCCTCTTCGACAATATGCTCAATGGTTTTGCCTATTGCCAGATGTTGTTCGAGGGAGATCGGCCAACGGACTTTATCTATCTGGATGTCAACAAAGCTTTCGAGTCCTTGACCGGGCTGAAGGGAGTCGTGGGCAAGAAAGCGTCAGAGGCCATTCCGGGAATCCGCGAAACCGACCCTGGCTTGTTGGAAATCTATGGACGAGTCGCCCGAACCGGTGCGCCCGAACAGTTCGAGACCTACGTAGTAGCGTTAAAGATGTGGTTCGCGATCTCGGTCTATTGTCCCGCCAGAAATCACTTTGTAGCGGTATTTGACGTGATCACCGAACGGAAGCAGGCAGAGGCGGCAATACTCGAACTTAATGCGGAATTGGAGGAGCGCGTGCATGGGCGCACCGCTGAACTGGAGGCGGCCAACAAGGAGTTGGAGGCGTTTTCGTACTCGGTTTCACATGATCTGAGGGCACCGTTGCGGGGGATTGACGGCTGGAGCTTGGCGCTCTTGGAGGATTGTGCGGCCCAACTGGATGCGCGCGGCCGGCAGTATCTGGATCGGGTTCGAGCCGAGGCCCAGAGGATGGGATTCTTGATCGACGACATGCTGGAACTTTCGCGAGTGGCGCGTGCAGACATGCAGTGGGAGATCGTCGATATCAGTGCACTCGCTAAAAGGGTTTCGGTCCGGCTTCAGGAGGCCCAGCCTAGCCGACGGATCGACTTTGTCATCGAACCCGGGCTGCAGGCTAACGGGGACACTCGGCTGCTGGCGATTGTCATGGAGAACCTGCTGGGCAATGCGGTCAAATTCACCGGCACCCGAAAGCAGGCGCGGATTGAGGTGGGTCAAAGCCAGGAGCCCAGCGAGAGGCCATTCTTTGTTCGCGACAATGGCGTCGGTTTTGACATGGCTTACTCAGCAAAATTGTTCGGAGCGTTCCACCGCTTGCATCGATCCTCGGAGTTCCCTGGGACGGGGATCGGGCTGGCCACGGTGCAGCGGATCGTCCACCGCCACGGCGGACGCATCTGGGCTGAGGCGCGCCCTGACCAGGGAGCGGCCTTTTACTTCGTGGTCGGAGAGAAGGCATGAACTCCAAAGTGATTCTGCTGGTTGAAGACAACCCGAGTGACATCGCCCTGACGCGAAGAGCACTGGAGAAGAATCGAATTGCCAACCGCTTGGTGGTGGCTGAGGACGGCCTTGAAGCCCTGGATTTTCTGTTTGGCACAGGAATCCATTCGGGCCGGGATGTGTCCCAAATGCCTGCCCTGATCCTGCTGGATCTGAAGCTGCCCAAAATGGACGGCCTGGAAGTCTTGAGCCGAATCCGAGCGGACGTGCGCACGCGCCGGCTGCCGGTGGTGGTACTGACCACGTCGAAGGAGGATCAAGACTTGCGCACCAGCTACGATCTAGGGGCTAACAGCTACATCCGCAAGCCGGTGGACTTCATCCAGTTTACGAAGGCGGTTGAACACCTTGGTTTGTACTGGCTGGTGATGAATGAGGCGCCGCCCCAGGTGGGAGTTCCGTGAGCAGACAACTGCGCATTTTGCAGGTCGAGGACTCCGAGAGTGACGCCGCATTGATCGTTCGCCTTCTGGAAAAGGCTGGTTTCGAAGTCCAGTCGGAACGGGTCGAAAGCGAGAAGGAGATGCGCTCGGCGCTAACAATGCAGGTTTGGAGCGCGATCATCGCTGATTACAGCTTGCCGGAGTTTGATGCAGAGGAGGCGTTGCGGGTTCTGAAGGAATCGGGGCTGGATCTTCCGTTTATCGTGGTGTCAGGCTCGATTGGGGAGGAAATCGCGGTGCGGATTATGAAAGCGGGGGCGCAAGACTACCTCATGAAAGGTGACCTGGCGCGTCTGGCACCTGCGGTGGAGCGGGAATTGCGCGAAGCCAAGGCTCGGCAGGCTCATCAACGAGCCGAGGAAGCGCGCCGGGAGAGTGAAGAGCGCTACCGTCACCTAGTCGAGTCGTGCAATGACTGGGTCTGGGAGGTAGATCAGGATGGGATCTATACCTATGCCAGTCCGCATTGCCGTGACCTACTGGGATACGAACCGGAGGAGATCATCGGCAAGACGCCTTTCGACCTGATGCCACCCGAGGAAGCGCGACGGGTTTCAGAGGTATTTGCAGCGATCGCCGCGGATCGGAGGCCCTTTCGGGGCCTCGAGAACACGAATCGCCACAAGAATGGACACCTGGTGGTGCTGGAGACGAACGGCGCGCCGGTGATCGACGGGCAAGGCCGGTTCATGGGCTACCGCGGCATGGATCGTGACATCACTCAGAGGAAGGCCCACGAACGGGAAATTGAGCGTTTGAATCGGCTATATGCCGTCCTGAGCGAAGTTAACCAAGCGGTTGTGCGCGCATCTTCACGCGATCAATTGCTACAGGAGATCTGCCGGGTGGCCGTGGAGACGGGCGGTTTCAAACTGGCCTGGATAGGCCGGCTCGATCAGCAGACCCAAGAGGTGGTTCCGGTGGCCCGGGCTGGGCCGGCCCAAGAAATCCTCCGGCAGGTTCGGGTTTCCGCGCAGGGGCATCTGGAAGGTGGCTGCCCCATCGGGCTGGTTGCTCGCAACGGGGAGACTGGGATATGCCGGATAGGAGAGAGCGACCTTCCAATGCCGTGTTCGGAAGTTGCCCGGGAGCACGGTTTGGTCGTGTGCGCCGGGTTTCCGCTATATTGCGGTGGACAGAACTACGGCGCATTGGTTTTAGGATCAGGCGACAAGGGTTCCTTTAACGCCGCGGAAAGGGGGCTACTCAAAGAAGTGGCGATGGATGTATCGTACGCCTTGGACCATTTCCGGGAGGAAGAGAAGCGCCGGCAAGCCGAGGGATCTCTAGCCGAGCGCGAGCAGCACCTAAGCACCATCCTGCGACTCTGCCAGGATGGTCTCTGGTTGACGGACCTGGAAGGGCGATTCATGGAGGTCAACGACGCCGCTTGTGCGATTTTCGGCTACAGCCGTGAGGAAATGCTCCAGATGTCGATCCGCGACATCGAAACCACGGAGTCAGCGGACGAGATGGCGGCTCATATTGAACGGATCATGCGCGAGGGATCGGACCGGTTCGAGAGGCAACATCGCAGAAAGGATGGCCGGTGCATTGATCTGGAGATCAGCGTTAATTTCATGAATCTCGGAGGAGGGCGGCTGGTTTCGTTCCTCAGGGACGTCACGGAGCGCAAGCAGATCGAGAAAGCCCTCCTTCAGCGGATCGAGCTCCGCGACCGGCTCGCGAAGGTGGCGGCGACGGTCCCGGGCATGATCTACTCTTTCCGAATGCGTCCCGATGGCAGTACGTGCATGCCGTACGCCAGTACCGCGTTGGACGAGATTTATGGCCTGAGGCCTGAGGAGGTAGTGCACGACGCGGCTCCGGTCCTCTCCCTGATTCACCCGGACGATATCGGGAGGGTTAAGGAATCCATTGCCGATTCAGCTCGGAGTATGACGCCTTGGCGCCAGGAGTTTCGAGTTTGCCACACTCGGAAAGGCGAACTCTGGGTGGAGGGGCACTCGGTGCCACAGCCCGAACCGGACGAGGGAATCATCTGGCATGGGTTTATTCAGGACGTGACGGCGCGAAGGGAGGCAGAGCAGGCGCTACGTGAGAGTGAAACCAGGTTTCGTTCTTATATCGAGCACGCACCGGCAGCGGTGTTTGCGGCGGATCGGGAAGGGCGCCTTGTGGATTTCAATCCGGCAGCACTCGCGCTCCTTGGATATGAAGCTAACAAGTTACGAAGCATGAGGGTCTGGGATCTTCACCCTGCCGAGGCTCGCGGCGAGGTCCAGCGACAATTAGCCTCCCTGAACGAACGGGGACTGGTCGAAGGTGAATACAGGCTGACGCGTCAAGATGGGCAATCGATTTGGGTTCTACTCCGAGCGGTGCTGCTTGAGGATGGCCGGTCCATGGCCTACGCGCAAGATATCACCGAGCATAAGCTGGCGGAGTTGGCGTTGCGTGCCAGTGAGGAACGCTTCCGCGCGGTGGTCGAGAGCGCGCCGGACGGGATTTTTGTGCAGACCGAGGGCCGCTTCGTGTACATCAATGGTCCGGCAGTTCGCATTTTCGGAGCCACATCCTCGAAGGAATTGCTTGGCCAGCTCGTTCTCGATCGAGTACATCCGGAGGACCGGGCCCGTGCTCAAGAGAGGATTCGGGTGCTCAATCAAGAACGACGGGCCGTACCGCTGGCTCAAATGAGGTTTCTCCGGGTGGACGGAGCCGGCTATGATGTAGAAGTGGTAGGTGTGCCCTTCGTCCACGAAGGGAAGGGGGGGGCATTGGTTTTCTTTCGAGACGTGACTGATCGCAGGCGCTTGGAAGACCAATTTCGCCAGGCCCAGAAGATGGAGGGTATAGGCCAACTGGCGGGAGGGGTGGCCCACGACTTCAACAACCTTCTGACGACCATCATGATGCAACTGGAGCTGCTCAACTCGAGCCCCAACCCCGACCCTCAGCTACGGGAGAGCATCGGAGAGTTGATGGCCCAAGCCCAACGGGCAGCATCTTTGACCCGCCAACTGCTGTTGTTTAGTCGCCGCTCGGTCATGCAGTCCGAAACCTTGGACTTAAATGAGGTGGTCGAGAATCTCTTAAAGATGTTGAGGCGGCTAATCGGGGAGAACATTAAACTCAACTGGCATCGAGGATCGAGGGTCGCTCGAGTAACCGCCGACGGTGGGATGCTTGAGCAACTGCTCATGAATTTCGTGGTTAACGCGCGGGACGCCATGCCCCGCGGGGGGCTGCTGACCATAGCGACAGAAGTAGTCGACATAGACCAAGAGCAGGCCAGGCTCAACCCGCAAGCACGGCCGGGACGATTTGTGTGCTTGTCCGTGAAAGATACCGGGTGCGGAATGAGTGTGGAGGTCCTCAAGCGAATCTTTGAACCGTTCTTTACTACCAAAGAGGCTGGCAAAGGCACAGGGCTTGGCCTTGCGACGGTCTATGGGATCGTGAGCCAGCATCAAGGCTGGATTACCGTGGAAAGCGAGGTAGGCAAGGGCAGCGAGTTCCGGGTGTTCCTGCCGCTGGGGGCTCCCGCCCCCGCGCGTTCCTCGCCGAAGCCCGGCCCGGAGTCAGTGTCCGGCGGGAACGAAACCATTCTGCTGGTGGAGGATGACCACGCGGTCCGAAAGACTCTCGGGATCTTTCTGCGCCGTTGGGGCTATCACGTCCTGGAAGCGGCCAACGGCATCGAGGCGATGAACGTGTGGCAGCAGAATCAGCCGCGAGTGAAGCTGCTTTTGACGGATATGATCATGCCCGAGGGGATGACTGGCTTGGAATTGGCGGAGCGGCTTAGAGCTGCGCAACCTGCGCTGAAGGTGATCATCTCCAGTGGATACAGCCTCGAACTGGCCCACCGCGGGGCTTCTCCCATCGCTGGAGTCCGATTCGTCGCGAAGCCTTGTTCGCCGGTGGAATTGGCCAAGGCTGTCCGGCAATGCCTGGACAAGCCGGGAGATTGAACCCCACTGAACGCGGGAGAATGTGACGCCGAAGGAGGCGGCACTCGGAGCCTGAGGCTCGCTGCTGGCACGTGAACGAATTGCGCCCTCTTGAGTCCCCGGCCAGCGGCACAAGGATGTTTCGCAACACTTCGCGATCGAAAGGGGAAGCAGCGGACCACGGTCGCGTCCGCACCTTCCGGCGGTGTTTCCGACGTGACTTTGGCCTACTACGGGACCAAATTCAGGACGGTTTCAACAGATGAAGACGGAATCTCCAGTTTCGCGCAGCGGGCGTTTCAGCGGCGGTCCAGGCGCTGACGTCGCCCGGTTCACGGAGTCTATTTCGTTCGATCACCGGCTGTGGCGGCAGGACATCCAAGGTTCCCAAGCTCACGCGGCCATGCTTGAGAGTATCGGCATTTTGACCCGCAAGGAACTTAAGGCCATCAGGTCGGGATTGAACGAGATTGCACGGGAGATCGAGGAAGGGACGTTCGTTTGGCGGGAGTCCCTCGAGGACGTGCACATGAACATCGAGGCGGAGCTGACGCGGCGGGTGCCGGCCGGTGCGAAGCTCCACACGGGACGCTCACGCAACGACCAAGTGGCGCTGGATATGCGTCTATGGGTGCGCGACGAGATCAAGGAATTGCAGCAGGCGATCCGAGGGTTGCAGCGGGCGCTCGTGGATTTAGCAGAGGCCCACCATCAAATCATCTTCCCTGGATACACTCATTTGCAGCGCGCCCAGCCAGTCTGGGTTGCGCACCATCTGCTGGCCTATGTGGAAATGTTGGAACGGGACGGTGGGCGGCTTGCGGATTGCGGGGACCGCGCCAATGTCTGTCCGCTGGGGAGCGGGGCATTGGCTGGCTCAACCCTTCCCCTAGACCGGGAATTTGTGGCGCGAGCGCTGGGTTTTGTTGACCGCAAAGGGCGCGGGCGATTGACCCAGAACTCGATGGACGCGGTGTCAGACCGTGACTTCGTGGTGGAGTTCTGCGCGACGTCGGCATTAATCGCAGTGCACCTATCGCGTTTGGCGGAGGATGTGGTTTTGTGGGCCAGCGCAGAATTTGGATTCATCCGAATCGCGGATGCCTACACGACCGGGTCATCGCTGATGCCGCAGAAGAAAAACCCGGATATCGCCGAGTTGAGCCGAGGCAAGAGCGGGCGTGTGATTGGGAACCTGGTGGCGCTGCTTACGATCCTGAAGGGTCTGCCAATGACCTACAACCGGGATCTGCAGGAGGATAAAGAACGGTTGTTTGACACGGCGGATACCGTCCGCCACACGGCCAACATGCTGGCGGCGATGCTGCGGCACACGGAGTTTGACCCGATGGCATGCGCCCGGGCGGCGGCGGATCCGCTCCTGCTGGCGACGGACTTGGCCGACTACCTGGTGCGCAAAGGCGTTGCCTTCCGCAAGGCGCATCACGCCGTAGGCGCCCTAGTCTCTGCAGCGGAGGGATTGGGCAAACCCCTCAATCAACTGACGTTGGCCGAATTGCAGGCAGCCGAGCCATCGTTCGAAGAGGATGCGCTGGAGGCGCTGGATCTAGGGCGAGCGATGTATCGAAGGAACCTCCCGGGCGCGCCAGGGCGGCAGGAGGTCCGTAAACAACTGGCGCGTTGGAGCAAGAGACTTGGTTAATCGGCGACCATCTCAAACCGCTCCATTGGTGTCCAGAACTCGGTCCCCGGAGGAGTAACTTGAACACCCTAAGCACCCAGTCGCTATTGGAGGTATTGAGGCAAGTCTCCCGCTCGTTCTATCTCACGGTCCGGATCTTGCCAAGCAAGGTCCGCGACCAGATTGGTTTGGCGTATCTCCTTGCTCGAGCGACAGACACGATTGCCGACACGGACATGTTGCCTGTCGAGGAGCGTCTGGCCGCATTGGCTGGGCTCCGCGCGCGCATTTTGGGTCAGAGCGCGGACAAGCTTGATCTTCACCGTTTCGTGCCCCCGACAACGGGCAAGGCTTCTTCTGCCTCGGAGTCGGAGCGCATTTTGCTTAGCCGAATCGAGGAGGTGCTGAGGGTGCTGGCGAGTTTCGAACGTGATGACCAGCAGCGCATTAGGGCGGTTCTGTCGACCATTACGAGCGGTCAAGAATTGGATCTCGAACGCTTCCGCGGCGCTTCTCCATCGAAGTTGATCCCACTGGAAACCGACGCGGACCTGGACGACTACACATATCGTGTAGCCGGCTGCGTGGGCGAGTTTTGGACCAAGATGTGTCGCGCCCACCTGTTTCCGCAAGCCAGGGTGGATGACGGGTTTCTGCTCACGGCGGGTGTGCGGTTTGGCAAAGGGCTGCAGTTGGTGAATATCCTCCGGGACCTTCCACGAGACCTGGGGCAGGGCAGGTGTTACCTTCCCGCGGCTTGGCTGGCGAAACACGGCCTCCGCCCGGAGAACCTGCTGGACCGCACCGCGATTGAACGTTTTCGGCCGTTTTACGACAATTATTTGAATTTGGCTGAGGGCTATCTTTCAGACGGTTGGGAGTATACCAATGCGCTTCCACCCGGCTACTGGCGCCTGCGCCTGGCCTGCGCCTGGCCAATCCTGATAGGAGTGAGGACTATCGGCCGTTTACGTTCCGCGAACCCCTTAGACGCGCAGCAGCGCATCAAGATCAGCCGAGGCGAGGTGCGCGGGATCATTTTGCAAACGCTAGTGTGCGCCCCCTTCAACCGGCCTTGGCGGGGCTTGTTTGCCTGGGCCAAAACGCCGTAGACTGCGTCCAATGAGTCCTGAGGCCGCCCAAGCTCGCCATACCGACCTCGTCGCCGAGATCCGGAGGCACGATCACGCCTATTACGTGTTGGCCACCCCCTCGATTAGCGATCAGGCGTACGATCGCCTTTATCGCGAGCTGGTGGACCTGGAGTCACGGTTCCCAGAGCTGAGAACTGCCGATTCGCCCACTCAGAGAGTCGGCGGTGCCCCTCTGAGCGAGTTCCAGCCGGTTCATCATACAGTGCCGATGATGAGCCTGGACAACACCTATTCCCCGGAGGAAACGAAGGAGTTTGTGGCTCGAGTCCAGCGGCTGCTCCCGAATGAGCCCCTGGAATGGTTGGTGGAACCGAAGATAGATGGGGTCGCGGTAAACATACGGTACGCGGAGGGAAGACTCGGCGTTGGCGCGACGCGAGGGGACGGCACGACCGGCGATGACATCACCGCGAACCTCAGAACCATCCGCAGCTTGCCGGTGCGATTGCATCAGGCCGCCGACGAGGCTGCACCACGAGTTTTGGAGGTGCGCGGCGAGGTCTATATGACGAAGGCCGGGTTCGCCAAGATGAACGCCGAGCGCGAGGCGGCAGGCGAAGAGACATTCGCCAACCCGCGCAACACCACAGCGGGCTCACTGAAGCAATTGGACCCGCGCCTGGTCGCCAAACGCCCCTTGGAAATCGTCCTGTATGGCGTGGGGCAGGTGGAGGGGGCCCCAAGGCTGGAGACTCAGGCAGCTTTGCTCGGCTACCTCAGTAAGCTGGGCTTTCGCACCCCGGAACGGACGTGGTTGTGCCGCAATGCGGAGGAACTTTTCGGTGCCATCCAGGAGTTGGATAAGGTCAGGCACAAGTTCCAATACGAGACTGATGGTGCGGTGATCAAACTCAACTCGTTCGCGCAACGAGCGCGCTGTGGAAGCACATCGAAAGCACCCCGTTGGGCGATCGCCTACAAGTACGCGCCCGAGCAGGCCGAAACGCGATTGAAGGCTATCACGATTCAGGTGGGGCGCACGGGCGCATTGACGCCAGTAGCCGAGCTTGAACCGGTCTTCTTGTCGGGCAGCACCATCAGTCGAACGACGCTGCACAACGAGGATGAATTGCGCCGCAAAGATATCCGCGTTGGCGACTTGGTCATGATCGAGAAAGCCGGAGAAGTCATCCCGGTCGTGGTGGGTGTGGTCACGGCCAAGCGAACGGGAAAGGAAACTGTTTTTGAGTTTCCACGCAAATGTCCAGAATGCGGCTCGGGGGTAGCGCGGGAATCGGTGGCGGGCGGGGAGGGGGTGCTTTGGCGGTGCACGAATTACGATTGCCCAGCTCAGCTTCGCGGGCGACTGGAACATTGGTGCGCTCGAGGAGCGATGGATATTGAAGGCGGCGGTGAAGTGCTGGTCGCCCAATTAGTGGGTAAAGGCCTCGCTCGCGATGTAGCCGATCTGTACGGCTTAAAGCTGGAACAGGTGGCGTCGTTGGAGCGCATGGCGGAGAAATCGGCGCAAAATTTCCTGGAAGGGGTCGAAACGAGCAAGACGCGCGACCTATGGCGGTTAGTATTCGGCTTGGGGATTCTGCACGTCGGCGCCGGGGTGGCCAAGGCATTGGGCCGGAGCTACGCCACGCTGGACGACATCCGCATCGCAAGCGTCGAGCAACTCAGCGACACAGATGATGTGGGTGAAGTGATCGCAAAAAGCGTGGCAGCGTGGTTCAGCCAGACGCGCAATGCGAATCTGGTGGAGCGTTTGAGGTCCGCCGGTCTCAACTTCCGTTCGGCTCTATACAGCCCCGCGAGCCATGCAGGCGCCTTCGCAGGCAAGACCTTTGTGCTTACCGGAACATTGCCCAGCCTGAGCCGGGAGGAAGCCACAGCCCGGATCGAGGCCCTGGGGGGGCGGGTTAGCGGCAGCGTGAGCAAGAAGACCGATTTCGTGCTCGCGGGTGAGGAAGCAGGGTCGAAGCTCGAGAAAGCACAAAAGCTTGGGGTTCGGATCATCGAGGAGGCGGAGTTCATGAGAATGGCTGGCGACGGGAAGTGACTTGGCAAGAGCACCCATCTCCGCGAAAGGCCAGAAGTAGTGTTCAATTCCGCCGACTACAAGCGCACTGATCAATGTGCGGAGCGGGCGGCAGAAGAACAGTTCTTCAGAGACTGGACGTGATTGCTCGGAGGAGGCCATCGTCCTGGGCAGGGAAGACGGTGCGCAAATCGAGCTTCAGCCGACCACCCGAAATATAGCCGATTACCGGCGGTGTCCCGCGCCGCAGTCTCGCGGCCAAATCCTTCGGTGGGATCGAGTCTGCCACAAGATCGACGGTCACGGACTGGATCTCGGTGCGAGGCAAGGCCCCGCCACCGGCATGGGCTTTGCCATTTCCCACAGATGCGCGCACGGGAAAACCAGCCAGTTGTTTGACAATCCCACTCGCTCGCTCCCGGAGTGAATCGTTGGAGGTGGCAAGCATCTGCAACACGGGCACGCTTTGGTGAGCGGGATGTGCCTGGGTTTCCTCCAGATAGAGATCAACGGTGGTCTGCAGGGCGGCCAGGATAAGCTTGTCGCACCGCAGTGCCCGGAAGAAAGGTTCGCGTTTGAGCGCTGCCACCCAGGAGGCCTTGCCAGCGATGATGCCCGCCTGGGGCCCGCCCAACAACTTGTCGCCGCTGAAGCAGACCAAATCCACACCGCGCTTGATGACCTCGGCCGCAGTGGGCTCGTGATCGACGCCTGCCACACGCGAGGTATCGATCACCGCGCCGCTACCCAGATCTTCGACGAGAGGAATTCGCCGCTGACGTCCCAGCGCGGCCAGCTCTTCTGTCGTGGGTGAGCTCACGAAACCGCCCATGAAGAAGTTGCTCCGATGCACTTTGAGTATCAGTGCCGTTTGGCGCCCAACCGCTCTGGCGTAGTCGGCAAGCGACGTCTTATTGGTGGTTCCCACTTCCTGCAATTGCGCACCGCTGCTCTCGAGAATGTCGGGGATACGGAATCCGCCACCGATCTGCACCAGTTCGCCCCGCGAGATCACTACCTCTTTGCGCTGTCCGGCGGTAAAATGTCGCAGGATGAGCACGAGCGCGGCCGCGTTGTTGTTGGTCACGGTGGCCGCCTGCGCCCCGCACAAAAGGGACAGAGTGTATTCCAAATAAGCGGCCCGTCCACCGCGGTCGCCTTCGGTAAGGTCATATTCGAGGTTGTTGTATTGGCCAGCCATGGCGGCGAGGGTCTCGATGACCTTAGGACCCATCGGAGCGCGGCCCAGGTTGGTATGAACAATCACGCCGGTGGCATTGATGAGCGGCTGAAGGCGTGAGCGATTCAGGCGCTCCAAGCTCGCCATGATCACGGCCAAGACACCGGCGAAGTCACACGCCTGCCCAGGGCTTTCGCGCAATTTAGCCAGCTCGTTGCGTACCGCCGCCACCACAACTGGTCTCGGGAGCGCGTTGAACGCGAGCGCCTGCAGGACCTTCTCGACCGACGGAATCGCACGTCGTGAGGATCGAGGCTTGGTCATACGTCAGTTCTCACTTTCAACTGGGGCATAAAGTCAGAACTAAAGGTGCGCGGCCGGAAGGAACGGCCTGAGTGGGCGCAAAGTTAACAGCATGTTGGTAAGCTTTTACTAAGGAAGGTTGGATCAGACGAGCTACGCTAGCACACGAATCGTGGTGCGTCTTTGTTTGACGAGATGCCCTATCACAACCGAGCACAGCGCACGCTCGCGAATCAGGCAGTCCTGGACGCGACCGAGTTTTGACGGGGGCACACACAAGAGCAGGCCACCGCTGGTCTGAGCATCAGCCAGGAGGATCTGCCGATGTGGCTCGACGCCTTCCCAAACCGTGTGCCGCTCGGCAGCGCGCAGGTTCTCTCGGGTGCCACCAGGTACGCAATCGTCCCGGATCAACTTCCATACTTCGGCCATCATCGGTGGCACGGTACTGGCCTGGAGTTCCGCGCTGACTTTGCTGGCAAGGCAGAGCGAGCTCAGATGCCCCAGAAGACCAAACCCGGTCACATCGGTGCCTCCTCTAACCAAGCCGCGTTCAGCTAGCGTAGCACCGACGGAATTGAGGCGCCGCATGAGGGCCACGGCGCGGCGGCTCAATGAGGGTGATGTGAGTCCGCGTTTGATGCCGGTGGTCACGATACCGGTCCCCAAGGGCTTGGTCAAAACCAGGAGATCGCCGGGCCTGCCGTTGGCGTTCGTCATGATTCGATGTGGTGAGACCAAGCCAGTCACGGCCATCCCATAGATGGGTTCGGGATTCCTAATGGTATGACCGCCGACTACGACACAGCGGGCCTCCTTGGCCTTGGCCATTCCGCCCCGCAGGATCTCGTGGATGGTCTGCGGGCTCACTTTGTCGGTCGGCATGCCCATGATATTCAAAGCGATCAATGGACGGCCTCCCATTGCATAGACGTCGGAAAGGGCGTTTGCAGCAGCGATCTGTCCGTACAAAAAGGGCTCGTCCACGATGGGTGTAAAAAAATCCACCGTTTGCACCAGCGCACGCTTCCGATCAAGGCGGAAAACGCCAGCGTCGTCCGCCGTTCCCGCTCCGACCAGGAGCCGCGCATCGAGGAGCTGAGGTAACCGGCGCAAAACTTGCGCCAGGGCCCGTTGGCTCAGTTTAGAGGCTCAACCCGCGCAAGAAGACAGCGAGGTGAGTCTTAGGATGTCATCACGTGACATAAAAACGATTGGTAGAATCAGAATGAGGAAGAAAGAGCCGAGGGTCTCATGGTCTCCATTCCTGGAAGCGGCGCGCGGATTTCCGCATGCATGGCCAGCCCTGCCTCCGAGGCGCCGAGCTGTTTAGCCTTCATCACTTAGCCTTTCGCCTGTCCGGTGACGGTTGGACACATGGCGCAAATCATTAGCCCAAGTCCGCCTCGCCTTCGAGGAAAATCCCGGTCCCGAACGGCGCGCCAGGAGGGACACTATCCAGAAGTTGGCGCCGTCGGAGAGGACCAGGCTCCGGTGCGAGTTGCGCCACACCCCACTGGGCTCGGGTAGAAGGCCCGGCCGGGGTTGATCGGCTCGGCTTTACTTTTGGGCGAGATCGCGTTTACTACCGCGCATGAAGCGTTCTTCATTGCGGGCTCGGGGCATCGCGACTTTGGCTGTAGTTTCTCTTTTGTCGTGCAGGATCTTGGCGGCCAATGGCGATTGGCCGCAGTGGCGCGGCCCTCTGCGCGACGGCAGGTCGACGGAGACGGGACTCTTGGCCTCCTGGCCGGCTGGAGGTCCGCCCTTGCTTTGGACCGTGCGCGGGCTAGGCGACGGCTACTCGGGCGTTTCGCTTCAGGGCGAAGTTGTGTTCACTTCTGGTGACGTGAAAGAGGAGAGCTTTGTCATCGCACTGAAGCGGTCCGATGGCACGCGAATTTGGGCCTCAAAGCTGGGGAAAGGCGGTGCGCCCGGGTGGGGCGGATTCGCAGGTCCGCGCTGCACGCCGAGCGTCGCTAACGGCTTGGTATTTGCGATCGGTCAGTTTGGGGATTTCGTGTGCCTGGATGCGACGACAGGGAAGGAACTCTGGCACAAGAATCTGAGTGGCGACTTCGGTGGCAGCCTGCCGGAGTGGGGATTCAGCGAGTCCCCTTTGGTGGACGGCGACAACGTGATTCTCACCCCTGGGGGCGAGCACGGGGCCGTAGTCGCCCTAAGCCAGAAAACTGGAGACTTGGTTTGGCGTTGCGAGGACTTCAAGGACGCGGCGGCTTACGCGTCCCTAGTGCCGGTGGAAATGGGCGGAGTGAAGCAGTACGTCCAACTCACTCAGTCGCATCTTGCGGGCATCAACGCCGCGAGCGGGAAGCTACTCTGGCTCGCGCCCCGCAAAGGAGAGACGGCTGTGATCACGACGCCAGTGGTGGAGGGAGATCTCGTTTACGCCACGTCGGGTTACGGAGTTGGGTGCAACATGTTCAAGGTGAGCCACACTGGCGATGCGTTCAGTGCCGAGCAGATCTACGCAAATAAGGTGATGGCCAACCACCACGGCGGGGTGATTGCTTTGAAGGGCTACGTTTATGGTTATTCCGAGGGAAAGGGCTGGGTGTGCCAGGACATTAAGACCGGCAAGGCGGCCTGGGAGGAGAAGGGACATTTGGGGAAGGGTTCGATTGCGTACGCAGAGGGACGCTTCTACCTCCGCCAAGAGGATGGTAAAGGAACCATTGCGCTTATTGGCGCCGAACCGACGGGGTACAAGGAGTTCGGCCGTTTTGACCAACCAGAGCGAAGCGAGAAGAACAGCTGGCCTCATCCAGTCATCGCCGGCGGCAGGCTCTACATCCGCGATCAGGGCATCCTGCTCTGTTACGACATCGTGAAACGTTAGCAGCGGAGCCACCCAACAGGCCTACTTCGGCTGTTCGGGCCCGCGGATCACGTTGGCCAGTTTAAGCAGCTTGGCTTGGAGTTTGAGGTTGGCCTTGTCGGCGGCTGGGAGATTGATCTCGAAACCAACGCGCCTGGCCTCGACCTTCAGGCCGATGATTCCGCCCGCGGCAGCGAATCCGTCGCTGTCGCCCACCGTCAGAATGGGCAGATTGGCCACGCGGCGAAGGATCTCCTGCAAGCGCGGGTTTTCGGAGGAGCTAATGAAGAGCAGATGGCACTGGCGGAATTCCCGGAGGTTTTTCCATCGTTTAATTTCGATGGGGTGTCCGTCGACCAGTTTATCCTGAGCCGCTTTATCGAGCATCCTGCCAAAGGGATCTTCGCCCAAGATCGCGATCACGAAAGGGCTGTTGGTCTGAGGAAAAACCTGCTCGGGCCACGAGGTAAAGGAGGGGAAGTTGCATAGGTAGGCAGCCTTCACGGCAGGTTCGGGCACTGGGAGCGGTTGCGCGTGGATGGGGGATTGGATCGGTGTGACAGCAAGATATACGAGGAGCACGAGAAGCAAGCTGACACTCCAACCTCGTCGTGTGGGAGAAACCGATCCACCCGGGGCCATCAAGGTCCTTTCGGATCCGCAGCACGCCACCGGATTCCCAGGCTGAGGCTTGAACGTGATGCCGAAGCACGGTCATCCGCACACGCCGTTTTGGTGCTTGATTTCATTGGCGATCTCACCGTTGGGGGGATAAGTGTTGGCACGGTCGATCCGCAAAAGCAAGCACCAGAAGGCATTCTACGGCGACGTTGGGGCTCTAGGGGTTAGGAGGTTTGGAATATCCTTCTCGCGGTCCGCACAGCGGCCTATGCTATGAAGGCATGGCGTTAATCGAAGCAAGAGGGTTAACCAAGACCTTCCGCACCTACCGCAAACAGCCAGGATTGGGGGGTGCCTTCCGAGGACTGTTCCACCGCCAAAGCGAGCTGACGGTCGCAGTCAATGACGTGAGCTTCCAGATCGAAGAGGGGGAACTGGTTGGTTTTCTAGGACCCAACGGGGCTGGCAAAACCACGACCCTCAAGATGCTGTCGGGGCTGCTGTATCCCAGCCAAGGAGAAGCTCGGGTCCTGGGCTACGTACCGTGGGAACGAAAAGATGGGTATCGACGGCAGTTCGCGCTCCTACTCGGCCAGAAGAATCAGTTGTGGTGGGACTTACCAGCCCGTGAATCCCTGGAGCTTAACGCCCGGATTTACGGCATAGCAGAAGCAGATTTCGATCGAACAGTGGCGGAATTGACCGAGCTTCTGGCGGTGAAGGACAAGCTCAACGTGATGGTGCGTGAGTTATCTCTAGGCGAGCGGATGAAGCTAGAGCTCATCGCGGCGTTGCTGCACCGCCCGCGGGTCCTGTTCCTTGATGAACCGACGATTGGGCTGGATGTTATTTCCCAGAAGACGGTCCGCGAATTCCTACGTCACCACAACTCGACACAGAAGACCACGATCCTGCTTACGAGCCATTACATGGCGGACATCCAAGAGCTGTGCAAGCGGGTCATCATTATCGACCACGGCAAGATCTTCTTCGATGGGCTGTTGGCTGAGGTTCTGGATCGCTTCGCCGATTTCAAGCTGATCACCCTGCAATGCGACGGCGGCAAGCCGTGCGCGCCGGAGACGCTTAGCCGCTATGGCGAGGTGACCGATCAGAGCGCAGGAGGCATCCGCCTCAAAGTGAAGAGGGATCGGGTCATTCAGGTGTGCAAGGCCCTGTTGGACGAGTTGCCGATTACGGATATCGACATCCAAGAGGTGCCGATCGAGGACATCATCCGGCGGATCTTCGCTCGCTAAAGTGCGGGGTGGAGTGTCGGGGGGGTCGCGAGCGCCCATTGTTCGCAGTGAAGAGCGCTCGAGAATCGGCTTCCGATTTCAGCGCGCCTGTGCCAATCTGGTAGGGTCTTTAAACCTGTGACGAACAAGATGCGATCCAATCTAATCATCGGAGAGGCCCTGCCCAATATTCCTTGGGAGAAGCGCCCCAAAGGCTGCAACGAGGCGGTCTGGCGCTACAGCAAGAATCCCGTCATTCCCCGCGACATCATCCCGTGCGCCAACAGCGTGTTCAATAGCGCCGTAGTGCCGTTCGGCAAGGGGTTTGGCGGCGTGTTTCGGGTGGATGACCGGACGCGCAACATGAGGATCCACAACGGGCGGAGCAAGGATGGGATCCACTTCGAGATTGATCCCGAGCCGATCCAGTGGCTTTGCGAAGACCCCGAAATTGGCCGGTTCGTAGAAGCCTACGACCCGCGAGTGGTGCGGATCGAGGGCCGCTACTACGTGACCTGGTGCAATAACTATCACGGTTACACGATCGGGATGGGTTACACGGACGACTTCAAGACCTTTCACCAGATGGAGAACTCGTTCCTTCCTTTCAACCGGAACGGAGTTCTCTTCCCACGCAAGATCAACGGGCAATACGTGATGTTGAGCCGCCCAAGCGACACGGGTCACACGCCCTTCGGGGATATTTTCCTGAGCCACAGTCCGGATCTCGTCCATTGGGGGAGGCATCGTCACGTGATGTCGCCGAAGAAAGAGCGATTGACGTGGCAGTGCACAAAGATTGGAGCCGGGCCGGTACCGATCGAGACCAAAGAGGGGTGGCTGCTGATCTATCACGGGGTGCTCACAAGCTGCAACGGCTTTGTCTATAATATGGGAGCTGCGCTGCTGGATATCGATCAACCCTGGAAGGTGCTGGCCCGCACGCGCCCTTACCTCCTCAACCCGCGGATGCCCTACGAATGCGTAGGCGACGTGCCGAACGTTGTGTTCCCATGCGCGGCACTGGCCGATGCGGCCACAGGGCGGCTCGCGATTTATTACGGGGCGGCGGATACGGTTACCGGGCTAGCGTTTGCGCAAGCGGACGAACTCATCGATTTCATCAAGGCCAATTCCGAGCTCTAGCGGCCATCGCGAAACCGCCCCTTCAGGCACTGCCGACGCGGGCAAATCATTTGCCCCCGGCTTCTAGGGAGAGGAGCTTGGCCGGGGCGGCCCAACCGCCCGGATCCGTCAGGGTTCCCTTCTCGGGGTTGAGCAGAACTGTTTTGACCAGCCAGACTTGGTTGCTAGGCAGAGGCTGCCGGAGTTGCTCGATTCGGACTGGAGCGAACCCGTCTTTGGCTGGCAAAGCCAGAGGAGGTTGGAGTGATCGCTTTTCCCGGGATGCGCTCTTATTGGCCTGCCGCGCGTTATTGAGTTGTGGAAGGGTGTTCGTCGGGGGGCGCAGTTGGAATTCATTCGTCCGGTGGAGGAAATGGTCTGAGACTACCGCGGGCTGATTCAGGATGGGCCCAGGCCCGGGCGGTCGCTGGCTAGAGACCACGCAGTTGGTGCCAGACACCGGCCCGGTTGCGCTTCCTCCAAAGATGCTCGCGCTGGCTAGCAAGAGACAGCCCATGAGTCGAATGTTGGTGCTCACAACCTAATAGACGGGAACGACCTCAAAATGCTCCTCCGATTCCAAGGCGCAGTCCTTGAGAGCGCTGCGCGAGGAGTTGTGCCATTTGCATCGGGTGCTCCAACGAACGGAACGTTAGGACCGGATCCAGCAAAAATGTGTTGTCTTACTCGTGAGGGTGAGGACACTCCGGGCGATGTCTGGAATTGAGGCTTTGGCTTTGGCGGCGGCAGCGGCAGCCGCAGGAGCAGTCAACGCCGTCGCAGGCGGCGGCACGTTGATTACGTTCCCGGCGCTGTTGTTTTTCGGAACGGCCTCCACAGTAGCAAACGCCACAAGCACGCTGGCGTTGGTGGTTGGAACGAGTTCCAGCTTGTTTGGCTATCGCAAACAGATACCCGCCGTCCGCCCGTGGCTGAAGCGGTTCGTGCCCGTAAGTCTACTTGGGGGCCTGATTGGCAGTATTCTCCTCACGAAAACCAAGGACGAGGCGTTTTCCCGGATGGTGCCGTTCCTGCTGCTCTTTGCCACGGTGGTTTTCCTGAGCCAGGGCGCTTTCCGGCGGTTCGCTGGTTTTGGCTATTCCATGACAAGGCATGATTCGCCGGCGCAAGGCAAAATCTGGGGCGCGATCTTCTTTCAACTTCTGGTGGCGCTCTACGGCGGTTATTTCGGAGCGGGCATTGGGATCCTGATGCTAGCGTCACTCGGTTTTCTGGGGCTGACTGACATCCATGAGATGAACACCCTGAAAACGATCCTGGGCTCGTTGATCAATCTCGTGGCGGCAGTTTATTTCATTTTCGCCGGACTCATTGACTGGCCTCGGGCCGGGGTGATGACGGTCGGGGCACTGGTCGGCTATTTCTTAGGCGCGCATTATTCCCAGCGCATTCCCCAGCGGAGAGTGCGCCAGATCATCACTGCAATCGGGTTTACCATTTCCGCCGCTTTGTTCTACAAACAATTCCTCCGGCGCTGATTTTTACGCTGGTGGGGAGTAAGAAAAGGGGAATTTCGTCTAAGGAAGGGAAGACGGGATTGTCTTAAGAGTGGTAAGCAACTGCATCATGAGCGTCGGAAACGTTAGGCCGGCCCCAGCAGTCGAGGCGATGGAGACAGGCGATTGAGCATGTCCACGGCGCGACTAGAAGAGGCTGGCCCGGAGGCACCACGCAGCGAAGGGATCGAAGGTCTTTTCGTGGCATTGGAGTCGCCTTTGCTGGGTTATGCGCGGCGTCTCACGGATGATGCAGAGGCTTCCGAAGACCTTGTGCAGGAAGCATTTCTAAGATTACACGCGCAGTTTAGCGAGGTTCGCGACCCCCGCCGATGGCTGTTTCGAACGGTGCACAACCTGGCGATCAACTATCAGCGCCGAGCGGGTCGAACAATGCCATTGCACGGGTCCTCGGAGCCAGGGTCGGCGCCAGCCAAGGAACCGGTCGATCTTGACCCCCCACCGGACGAGCAATTGGCGCTCTGGGAAGGGATTGGATTGGTTCGGCTGGGTTTGGAAGCCCTGGATGCGCGCAGCCGGGAAGTCGTGATGCTGAAGTTCCATCAGGACCTTTCGTATAAGGAAATCAGCGCACGCACCGGACTCTCGGTCGGGCACGTCGGCTATCTGCTCCACTACGCCGTGAAAACCTTGGCGGCTGAACTCGCCAAAGCCGGCATCGTCCCATGAATCCCGAATCTGACAGTCCATCCCACCCGGAGTTAGAAGCTCGTATCACCGCCTGGCTTCTGGGCGAACTTTCAACCGAGGAGACGGACGAGGTCCGGCGCGCGGTGGAAGGCAACCCGCAGTTTGCCATACTGCATCGGCGCCTGGAACAAACCGTAGGACTGTTGCGCCAAAGCGAGAGGCACGCCGAGGCGCCAGAAAGGGAGCTTAAACTCTCAGAAGAGCGACGGCAGAAACTCCTGGAGCGGTTTCGGGTGATTGCGGCGGTGGAGTTTGTTCCGCCAAAGGAAAGCCGGCTCTCATGGATGCTGCCACTGGCGGCGGCGGCGGTGATGATTCTGATTTGCTGGGCAGCGGCGCTTCAGACCCTCTCCCCGAGGCTGGCATCTTTCACTTTCGCTAAGTCGAGAGCCGCACGCACATTTGCGGCGGGAGTGCCGGAGAGTCTACTAGTGGAGAAAAGTGGGGTTCCGGCCGCTCCCGCGAGCACGCCTATTCCGTCCGTTGCTCGCGAGGACGTTCCGGCAAGCGCCTCGCGTCCGCAGGAGTCAGTCGGCAAGCCAGAGGGGCTAGAATCAATCCCGCCACCGGCTGATTTCGAGGAGCGACTCAGGCTCGCGAGAGTGATGGAGGGGGTTGACGCCTCTGGGCCACGACCGGCTTGGGTAAGAGAAACCCTACTCAAAGGAGGCGAAACGAGCACTGATAACGATCGCTCCCTAGCACGTGGGTCAATTTATCTTCCGCCAGCGGCTGAGGGCAACGAGAAAGCCCCTGCAATGCCGGCCGAGGCCGCGAAGCTCCGAGGGATGGGCGAAATGGATGTCGCGGGAAATGGGTTGCTAGGCCGTTTCGGTTACGAGGTAGACCGTGGAACTGCAGCACAAACGCCACCGCAAAACTCGCCCGGGCTTGCGAGCTCAACTGATCTCGCACGTAAGAACGTCGATGACAAGGGCTCTCTCGGGTATTTCAAGCCGGACACGCAGCCATCAGGGGTTGGGGGACAAAACGGGGATGTGAGGTTCGACCTGGAATCTGAGCGCAGAGGCGAAAAGGTTGAAGGAAAGCAGGTCGACGCGCTGGCAGTCCCTCAGTTTTCTGTCCAGGCGAACCGCAATGAGATCCTACGTGAACGATTTGTCGAGAAGAAGAGCGACCTGGCACTCGCGGCAACGCCCAGCGGGTCCATGGCGGGAGGCGTCGGTGGGGGGGGTGGTGCCGCCAGAGCCGACAACAAGCCTTCCAAGCTTCCTGTGCTCGGCGACATCCCACTGGCGGGCGCGATGTTCACGAGCGAGGCTGGAGGCAAGCCGGCCCAAGAGGTGGGTGGAGCGTATGCGCCAAGCGGCGCCGGAGTCGCCGGTGATACTTCCAGACAAATCATCGTCAACGCAGACGCGGAGAGCATCTCGTCAAAAAGAGCGGAAGCGGTCGTGGTGGTTGACGCAGCCTCGGGCCTTGCTGACGGATTGGGAATAAGCGGCAGATTGGAGCCGGGTCAAGTTGCGGGTGCGACTCCGGTAGAACTGAAGCTCCAGGCCGGGACCCAAAGCGCCGAGTCGGCGGATGGACAGCGGCCGCTCCGGGAAGACACTCGCATGATGGCGCGGTATGGCCTTGCTCCTAGAGGCTTCAAGCTAAATCTTGAGAACAACAGTATCAGGGAATCGAAGGATCGTGACCTCGCAACACTCGAGCAGAAGGAGGAAGTGGCGCAGAAGGTGAAAGGCGCCGCGAACCAGGAGGCCGACGTGAAGCTGGCCAAGCGAGTCGAAATGGACAAGAGCGCGGCGGTGGTTGCTGGTCGGGTTGTCGCCAGGGCGCCGGAACTCCCGGCAATTCGCCGTCCAGTTCCCAGCCTCGAACCACAGCCCGAGGTCCAGACCAAAGAGAATCCTTTCTCAACGTTCTCGCTCAACGTCAGCGACGTGTCCTTCAAGCTCGCGGCGGCGAGCCTGGAGAAAGGCGTTTCCCCCGACCCAGCAACGGTACGGGGCGAGGAATTCGTGAACGCGCTGGATTACAGGGACCCCGAGCCGGGTCCAGGGCTAAGAGTCGGTTTCAACTGGGAACGGGCGCGTTACCCTTTCGCCCACAACCGGGACCTGATCCGTTTGGCGATCAAGACTGCGTCGCGCGGGCGAGAGGCGGGGCGTCCGCTCAGGCTGGTGTTGTTATTGGACAACTCTGGTTCGATGGAACGCGCCGACCGAGTGGTGATCATCCGCGAGGCACTGAGAGTTCTGGGGGCTCAGCTACAGCCGCAAGACGAAGTCAGCGTAGTGGCGTTTGCCCGGACGGCACGGTTGTGGGTGGACGGGATGCCGGGTTCTCGAGCCGGGGAGCTGGTGAACCGGGTGGGTAACCTGACTCCTGAAGGGGGCACTAACCTCGAAGACGCTTTGAACCTTGCGTATCAGACGGCGCTGCGACATTTCCTTGCTCAAGGCAATAACCGCGTGGTGCTGCTGACGGATGGCGCGGCGAATCTAGGCGAGGTTGATCCCGAGGCGCTCAAGCGAAAGGTTGAAAGCTACCGTCAGCGCGGGATTGCTCTGGATTGTTTCGGGATCGGCTGGGAGGACTACAATGACGACCTTTTGGAGGTGCTCTCGCGCAATGGGGACGGCCGCTACGGTTTCGTGAATCGGCCCGAAGAAGCGGCGAGCGAGTTTGCCGGGCAACTGGCGGGATCGCTCCAGGCAGCCGCTTCGGACGTCAAAGTCCAGGTTGAGTTTAATCCGCAACGGGTCAGCGCGTACCGGCAGATCGGTTACGCCAAACATCAGTTGACGAAGGAGCAATTCCGCGACAACACCGTGAATGCCGCGCAGCTAGGGGCAGCCGAAGCAGGGAACGCCCTGTATGTGATTGAGACCCAACCGCAAGGCGAAGGCGACATCGGGTGGGTGCGCGTGCGCTACCGCCTGCCAGGAACCGATGATTACCGTGAGCAGGAATGGGTGATTCCTTTTACTGGAACTGCTTTACCCCTGGGCAACGCGAGTCCTGCCATGCGCATGGCGGCGGTGGCTTGCGCGTTTTCCGAGTGGCTGGTGGGCAGCCCATTTGCCGGTGAAGTTACGGCGGACAGCTTGCTCGAATACTTGGCGGGGGTGCCCGATGCCTTCTCACCGGACCCGCGCCCGAAACAATTGGAGTGGATGATCCGGCAAGCCAAATCGATTTCGAACCATTGAATCTATGAATCGCTCAATACAAACAACACTGGAGGCGCCCTTGAGCCGAGAGGAGAGGCAAGATACGAAGGTGGCAGAGGGCTATCGCACTCCGAGACTGATCGTGTTCAATCTTCTCGTCACGGCACTCTTTGCGATTGGCTCGAGCGGCTTCTCGGCGCGAGCCGCAGAGACTCAAGCGGAGATTAAGAATCTCTCGGTGGACGGCCAAATGGGACCTGACAAAACCCACTGGGTAATCCAGGCCGACCTCAAGGGATTAGGCGAGGGCCATGAGAAAGTCATCTACGGGACAACGCTGGAGCATGCCCTAAGGGTGGAAACCGACAAGATTAGCCACATCGCAAACCTGAAGGTGAGCGTGGTGCAGGGTGATTTGCGCGAGATCGCCCTGAGCTTGAGCGGTGAGGGGGAGGTGCGGCAGGTCACCGGCGATGGACTGGAAGATTGGAGTACCCGGCGAGCGGCAGGCGGTGGACGTTTTTTGGTGATGAGGCTCAAGAAGACCGACAAGCCAATCGCCAGCTTCGCTGCCCGGATCTTGTCGGAGACAGCACTCGACCAACTCCCAAAATCACTGACGCCGCTGAGCTTTGCAGCGGAACAACCGACGCTGTTCCAAGGATATGTGCTCATCGAAACGCCCGCTGATCTGGACGCGAAGCTGACCAACGCGGCAGGTCTAACGCCAATTGAGCCCAAGTACCTTCCAGAATCGCTAAAACCGACCAACGAGGAGAGCGGGGAGAACCTTGCGTTCCGGTTCCAGGGATCGACCTATTCTCTGCCGATGGTTCTGAGCAGCTCGGATCCGGAGGCCCGTCGAGTCGTGCTCGATCAGTTCCAATTGAAAGGCAAATTGAAGGGAGACACCGCCTCGTTCAGCCTGACAGCCCGAGCGCGGGTCAGAAACCCCAAAGGCGGCTCGATCGATTTGCTTTCAGGTGGAGTCGCGTTGACGGAGGTTGCTTCGGGTTCGGACTGGCGGTTGAAGTTCGAGAACGGCCGGTTCGTTGCCTCCTTCGACAAGGCTGGTGAGTTTGCGGTGAAAGTCGAATTCAACGCTGCGGTTCGCGAGAGCAACGGCTGGAACCAAGTTGAGTTCGCCGTGGCGCCGGCGGTGCTCCAACCGATAGTTCTGGCGGGCCTAGGCGCCGACACGCAGTTCCAATTCAGCGGCGCGGCCAAACCTGAGCGTGCGGGCGAGGAATTCCGCAGTTTTTTGCCAGCAAATGGAGTGGTAGCCATGTCTTGGAAAGAAGCTCGACCGGAGGCGGAAGGGAAGCTGTTCTACTCGGCGGAGGCGCTCTCCCAAGTGGCACTGAGTCCGGGATTGATGCGCCAGAGCACCCTCTTTGAGTTCAAGGTAATGCAAGGTGAACTAAACAGAATTACGCTGCTGGTCCAAGGTGAGGGCGAGGTAACGAGGGTGTTGGGCCAGCAGGTTCTGGCATGGAACGTTGAACCGGTCCCCAACAGCACGGATCGTCGGCTGGTGGTGCAGTTGAACCAGGCGCAGAAGGATCAGTTCAGCTTGCAGGTTCAAATGCAGCGTACCTTAGGCGCCTTTCCGCAAGCGATGGACGCTGCCTTGGTGACGCCGGAGGGGACAACACGGTTTGGGGGATACGTGCGCGTCATGAACGAAGGAGCGGTAAGGTTGGAGATTCTAACCGCGAGCGGCCTCTCTCAGCTCTCGCCAGAACAGTTTCCGCAGACCGATGCCACCCGGGCGATGATCCCCCCCCAGAGCACACAGACCTTCGCCTACCGGCACTCTGGAGCGGCGTACCAACTCCGTATTCAGGCGGACAACATTCTGCCCGAGCTGGCGGTGTCTGAGGTGCTCATCTATCACCTGGCGGAAACTGAATTGGCGATCGAAGACGAGATTGAATTGGATATCCGCGAGGCGCCACTGCGCGAGCTGCTGTTGCGGATCCCAAAGGGCTTCGTTATATCCCGGCTCAACGCTTCGGGACTGAGTGACCATTTCCTGACCGAGAAGGCGGACGCGGCGGACGCCGAGCTGAGACTGGTGTATGGCAGTCCGGTCGCCGGACGGCAAGTCGTCCAGCTCCGCCTCGAGCGAAACAAGCCTTTGGGCGAAACGACCTGGGACCTGCCACGTGTCGAGGTGGTCAAGGCGAAGTCCGTTCGTGGCAATGTCGGGGTGTCAGCGGAGGCTGGTTTTCGGCTGACGCCCTCGACGACGCAGGGGCTGACCGATATCGCTCCGGCGTTTTTCGCCAAGCAGGTCCCTGGGCTGCAAGCCGCCTTCCGGATCAATGACGCAGCATGGCAGGCCAAAGTGAGCGTCGAACGCTTGGCGCAAACGATCCAAGCCGATGTCCTCCATTTGTTCTCAGTAGGTGAGGGAATCGCGTACGGGAGCAGCGTGCTCAACTACGGAATTTCCGGCGCGCCGGTTTCCGCCTTTAAGATCGAGCTCTCGAGCGAATACTTCAACGTGGAGTTCACGGGCCGAGAGGTTCGCAATTGGCAGAAGACGGACCAGGGCTACGTGGTGCAATTGCACACACCGGTTTCGGGTGCATACACTCTTTTGGCGACCTACGAGCGACCGTTCAAACCGCAGGGGGAAACGCTCACCTTCACGGGCGCACGACCTCTAGACGCGCAAACCGAGCAGGGCCACACCGTGGTGGTAAGCACCTACCAGTTTCAGGTACAAGCGGTGAACGTTTCTCCCACTCTGATTGCACTGGAGCCCGGAGAGGTTCCTGCGGAGTATCGATTGTTCTTTGACGCGCCAGTTCTGGCGGCCTACCGGTACAGCGCGCGACCGTTCAATCTCCAGTTATCGCTCAAACCGCTGACGCAAGCAGCCACGGTGAGCCAAGTGGTGGACCGGGCAGTTCTGACCACCCGGATCTCCGACGAGGGGCAGGTGGTCACTGACGGCCAGTATTTCGTTAAGAACAAGGGTGTGCCGAACTTTCGAATCACCCCGCCAGCGGGGATGCAGCTGTGGTCGGTGACGGTGAATGGCGCACAGGTAGTCCCCGTGACTGACGGCGCGGCGAACCTAGTGCCCTTGCCGCAACGAGCCGACCCGAATGCGGTAAACGAGCTCAGGATTAAACTCGCAGCCAAATCGAGCGATCCGCGCCGTTTGAAGGTGGGTGCGCCGATCGTGGCGGCTCCGGTCTTGCTGACGGAGTGGAGGGTTGAGCCGGGCTCAGGGCGACGGCTGGTGTATCGAGGCGGCTCGCTCACCCCGGTGGGTGGCGAGATTGACATTTCGGGCTTCGCCGGCTTAGCGCGGGTATGGGCGAGTGAAATGAGGAGCGGGATGCTGATGAGTTTGGGGCTCTGGCTAGTTTTGATGATTGTGGGGACTTGGATGTCACGATTTGCCACCGCAGCGCAAGTGCGCCGTCCCAGTGCGCGGCATTTGCTCGGGGGCTTATTAGCGGCGACGGCATTCGGTGTGGCGATAGCAATCCTGATTGCCCTGGTGAACCAAGCCCGAGGGGTGCACGCAAGTCTGCCGATTGCCTTGAGGTTTGTGGCCCCGGTACAACAAGCCGAGAGCGCATTGGAACTGGAGATCGGAAATATACCTATGGGGATGTCTTTGTGGACATTAACGTGGGCGGCGACGCCGCTGCTGGCAGTTTTGGTTTGGCTGGCTTACGCCCTGGTGGGTTCGCGCGCTTCGATTCGCCGGCTGGCGGCACCCGTTGCATGGACATTGATCGGGTGGGCAGCCCTCCGTTTGCCGAACGGCCTGCCGGCCTTCGTCTCAGTGCTGACCCTTTTCGTGGTGCTCCATTTGGTGATTCCAGCCTTGCGCGGCTGGTGGCGAGTGCCAAAAAGAGAGCCGGTTCCGGTCGCCAGCGCGAGCACCGCAGCCGCAGTATCGATCCTGCTGGGCATCGGTTTCGGTCTGAGCGAGGTGAGGGCCGACGCTCCGCTCGCGACTGGAGTGAGCATTGAACGAGGACCGGCGCTGGCGGAGTCAATCACCCAGGAAATACGTGTGGAGAAGGATTATGTCTATGGGATCGCGCATATCCATTGGCAGGCTGCGCAAGGCAAGCGCCTCCCGCTCCTGCACGCACCTGGTGTCCTCACCAGGATCGAGATGCCGACTGGAGGTTTGCGGTTAGTTGAGGAGATCACCGGTGGAAAGGTCGAGCAATGGCTGATCGCCGAGAAGTCAGGGGCCTACGATGTCGATCTTTTCTACCAAACGCGGGCGAGGACTGAGCAACAGGAGCAGGGCTTTACGGTTCCAACCCAGTACGGTTTGGTGAATCGGGTCGCTTTAACCCTAACGGACCAGGACATGGACATCACCTCGCCGCAAGCGGTCATGGTTGAACGCGAGGATAACTCGGGAACGAATACCATAGCCAAGCTGGTGCTTCGTCCGGTCAACGATCCCTGGATCGGGTGGAAGCCGAGGAGTCGGGATACCCGCCGGGAGAAAGCTGACTTCTACGCCGAACTGAGCCAACTCTACATTCCGGGGGCGGGCGTCGTGGAAGGACTGCATCAGATCGAGGTACGCCCAGCCCATGGAGAACTCTCCGAACTCAGCTTTGACGTGCCGGGCGGGTCAACCATCACGGACGTCGTCGCCCCATCGCTTTCGCTCTGGCGTTTTGATCCCGACACACGAAAGCTGCGGGTCAGTTTTGGGGTGGCGCAATCCAAGCCTTTTACGATGCTGGTCAAGTCGCAGATCGCCACCGGACCGCTGCCTTTCGAGCAGACCGCCGGCCTTATCAGCGTCAATAACGCCGCAGGCCAAATCGGCCTGGTTGGAATCGCTACCGGAAGCGAGGTGCAACTGGACGAGGTTAGAGCAGAAGGTTTTTCCTCCATCAATCTCGAGGATTTTCCGGCGGGGATGCTGCAAGCCGAAGGACAGACGCCAGGTCTGACACTGAGGCGCGCGTATCGATACTCGGACAGCGGTGGAAGCCTGATTTTGAAGGCCGCAGCGGTCGAGCCGGATGTCCGCGTGGAGGCGCAAGAGACGCTTTCCTTGGGTGAGGATCGGATCGTTTTGGCGGCGACGTTGGCGGTGGAAGTCACGCGAGCTGGGATCTTCAAGCTCAGCTTTCTGTTACCAGGTCAGCTTGAGGTGGAAGCGATTAGCGGGGAGTCCCTCAGCCATTGGACTGAGTTGAAGACACCGGAAGGCCGGCTGATCACGCTCCACTTGAAGGGCAAAACCAGCGGCGCACAGCAATTCTCGCTCAGTCTGAGCGGGCCGGGGATCCGGAGCGCCCAAGCCTGGGCCGCCCCACGCCTGTCCTTGCGCGAAGCGGCCAAACAGCAGGGCCAATTGGTGGTGGTGCCTGAGCAGGGAATGCGTTTGCAGGTGATCACCCGAGAAGGCGTCACGCAACTGGACCCACTTCGGTCCGGCATCCGACAGAAGGGTGTGCTGGCGTTTCGTCTTTTAACGATGGATTGGCAGTTGGCGATGGATGTAGAGCAGGTACAGGCGTGGATCCAGGTCACGAGCCTGCAACACGTGAGCGTAGGGGAGGCGCAGATGAAGGTGGCGGCGAACCTGCATTATCAGATCGAGAACTCGGGCGTTAAGAGCCTACGCGTGCGGCTTCCAGGTGCCGCGGAGTCGGTGCGCTTCACGGGCGAACAGGTGGCGGACTTCCGTGTCGTGGATGGGCTGAAAGACGCCACCAACCAGGTATGGGAGATCAAACTCCAGCGCCGGGTTACCGGAAAGTACCTGTTACAGACGGCGTACACGGTGCCTATCGCGCAAGGCCTCTCCCAGGTGAGCATCGGTGGGGTGCAGGCGGTGGAGGTGAATCTGCAGCGCGGATTCCTCACGGTCCAGGCGGGCGGGCGGCTCCAGGTGCGAATGGACGCCCCCCCGGCAGCACTCCAAGCGGCGGAATGGCAGGCCATCCCACATGCACTCCAACAGGACATCCAAGCCTCGGCGGCAAACTACACCTTCCGCCTGGTGGACCCAGACTTTGTGTTGCCGGTGAACATCGAGCACCACGAGGCAGCCAAGCTGCTCCCGGCCCGGGTCAACAAGGTTCTGTTCACGTCAGTGGTATCGGACGATGGCGTGATGCTAACCCAGGCGCGGATCGAGATGGTACCGGGCGACAAGCGCCTGCTGCACGTGACCTTGCCGGAGCAAGCGCGGTTTTGGTTTGCGTTCGTCAACCAGAACAGCGTCTGGCCGTGGCGAGAGCAGGACCAGATTCTGATCCCCCTGGAACAGCATTCGCGGATCGGCGAGGCAATCACGGTGGAATTTTTCTATACCAGCCACCCTGGGACCGGGAGACATGGTTCCCTGGACCTCCATCTGCAGGGGCCACGACTGGATCTGCCTCTGGAGAACATCATCTGGAGGATCTCGATGAGCGACCACTGGAAACTCTCGCACTGGAGCGGGTCCCTGCAGCTTCAGAACCAGCAATCGGCCAATCAGCCGGTGGCTGTCGATCTGGAAACCTACGTCAGGAACGAGGCCAACATGCAGCAAGAGCAGACCAAAGAGGCCGAGCAATACCTCTCGATGGCCAATAGCCTGCTAGAGAAAGGCGATCCGCAGCGTGCCCGCCGGGCGTTCGAGGCCGCGTACGGGCTCTCACAACACGACAACGCTTTTAACGAAGACGCCCGAGTGCAGCTTCATAATCTGAAGATGCAGCAAGCGCTAGTGGGGTTGAACGTGCGTCAAGCCAAGGTGGCCGGGGAAAGCGGTGCCGGAGGGGCAGCAGCAGCCCAAACGCCGCGCGGCCTGCGAGAAGGTGAGGCACCGGCTTATACGCAACAGGAAGCCAAGCAACTGATCGACCGCAACTCGGCTGAGGACAACGCGGTGCAGATGCGCCTAGCCGAGAGGTTAATCCAGCAGCAAGACGCTTCGGTGGCCAGCCCCGCAGCAATCCACGCCACGATGCCGGAAGAAGCTAGGGTTCTCACCTTCACGCGCCCGCTGCTGGTGGATGCCTGGGCTGATCTGAGTTTGGACATCAAGGCCAAAGCCGCCAAAACGGTGTCCGGGATGGCCAAGCTTCTCGTGCTGCTAGCCACTGGGGTCTTTGCTCTGCTGGCGGTTTGGGCCTCCCGCGGGGCACTACGCGGCGAGGCAGGGGCCTAAGATCGTTGGATCCGCGGTCTCGTACCGCCCTCAGTGGGCTGACTGCCAAGCCAGGGCTTACACCGCTGCGGCCACCAAGTCACCGACCTGTGAAGTGGTATAGCCCATTCGACCGGCAGCAAGACTCTTGATCTTCTCCCGGACCACTTTGATCACCGCTGCCTCGATGGCGTTGGCGGCTTCGCGTTCGCCGAGGAAATCGAGCAGCATTTGCCCAGCGCAGATAGCCGCGAGGGGGTTGATGACGCCCTGCCCGGTGTATTTCGGAGCACTTCCACCGATGGGCTCGAACATGCTGGTGCCGGCCGGATTGATGTTGCCACCCGCGGCGATGCCCATCCCACCTTGGATCATTGCGCCCAAATCAGTAATGATGTCGCCGAACATATTGTCAGTGACGATCACATCGAACCATTCCGGATTCTTGACGAACCACATGGTGGTGGCATCCACGTGGGCGTAATCACGTTTGATGTCGGGGTAATCCGCGCCGCCGATCTCGTGGAAGGCGCGCTCCCAGAGGTCGAAAGCGAACGTCAGCACGTTGGTCTTGCCACAGAGGGTCAACTTCTTGTCCTTGTTGCGGCGCCGGGTGTAATCGAAGGCGTAACGCAAGCAACGCTCTACGCCCCGACGGGTATTCACACTCTCCTGAATAGCAACCTCGTTGGGAGTGCCTTTGAAGACGAACCCGCCAGCACCGGTATAGAGACCTTCATTGTTCTCGCGCACGACGACGAAATCGATGTGCTCGGGTTTCTTGTCTTTGAGCGGGCAAAACCGTTCGTCGTAGAGCTTGACCGGGCGCAGGTTGATGTACTGCTCCATCTCGAAGCGGAGCCGCAGCAGAATACCCTTCTCGAGAATGCCGGGTTTGACGTCCGGGTGGCCGATGGCGCCCAGAAGCACAGCCGGAAACTTCCGCAACTCCGATACCGCGCTGTCCGGCAGCACTTCGTTGGTGCGTAGGTAACGCTCACCACCGAAATCGAAGTCAGTGTAGTTCAGCTTGAGCGAGAATTTTCGCGCGGCGACATCGAGCACCTTTACGGCTTCCCGGATCACTTCCGGGCCTGTGCCATCGCCACCGAGAACCGCGATATTGTAGCTTTTCATAGGTCATCACCGGCACTGAGCGAGAAAGCCCACGATGCTAATGCATCCCAGCCGCGTGGCAACGGAATTTTGACGAACCTAGGGCGCGGGCGCGCCATCCTTGGGCTGGGGCAGGACGTCCGAGAACAGGGGCATCAGGTGCGCGGGCACGTAAGACTCCAGAGTGCTGGGGCCACCCACCGACATCCAATTGCTCCCAGAGCGAACGCTGATGTTGTAGCTGCCATCCGGGTGCCGGATTACCGAGATCGTTTTGGGTTCGGCGCCGATTCCGAACTCGCTGTTCATCCAAAACTCAGCGGTTTGGCTGAGGAGCTGAGAGCGCTGTTCGCCGAGCGATTCGGTCAAAGCTGCCTGGAACTGATCTTTGAAGCGCTGGCTGTCAGCAGACGGTTGGATTTGCACGGTCACCTTTGGTCCATCACCCACGATGCCATCGAGATGCTTATCGGTGCGCTCCGCTTGAGAGGCCTCGATGGAGTGGTATTCCGTCATCAACCGGGAGAGAGTTCGGTTGAGAGCGTCCTGTTGGGCTTCATTGACGCCGAGGACGCTGGCCACTTCCGGGCGCAGCGTGCCTTCGCTGCCGAAGGGCTCCACGGGAAGATGCGGGATGGTTTCCTTGCGAATCCACACGTAAGGGGAAGCGGGATTCCAATCCGGCCAGACAGCCGGTGGCTCGGCCCAACGGCTGCCGGGCTGCGCTTCGTCCAACTGCCGCTCGGCGCGAGCTACAGCAGCTGCCGTGCGTTCGCTATTCGCCTCGATGGCGGCCAGCTCCTGGCGGGCGGTTTCGAGGGCAAGTTTTGCGGCGGAGGCTCGACGTTCCAACTCGACCCGTTCGAGGGTGGACGCCCTAAGCGTTTCACGGGCTTCGCTGAGCCTTTGTTGTCGTGGGATCCAGATCACCAGCGCGCTGGCGAGAATGAGCAGAGCCATGGGAAGCCGGCGATGGCGCGCCCGAGGACGACGGCCGAGGCTGGTTGTGTCGCTGGGCAAGGTTTTCTTGGCTTCGGTTAGGTTCATGGCTGACCAGGCTGGCTCTGCGCAAGATTGATCCAATCTCGCAGCTGTCCGCGGAACGCCTCTGGGATGTCATCGATCGAGATGGTGACGCTCAGGCTGCCCTGACCATCGGCGCGGCTAATCCCCCATTGGATATTCCGCTCGCCAGGCTTGGGTTGGTAGAACCTCGCTCGGTGCTCAAAGTTAAAGACCGCCATGGAGCTGTTGAGGCCTTGGTAATCGTTATCGAGGGGCATCCAGTCCTTCAACGCACTCTGCATAAGCTTGAAACGGTCATCTCCGAGGGTCGTTTGCAGGTCCCCAAAAAGGGTTTGGCGCAACTGGGCCACCTCGTTGGTGAGTCCTGGGACTTCGAAAACCCGAGTCACGTCCGGCTTGTGCCCCTGCAGGTCGCGCTCCTCGGGTTGGACTTGCCGCATGTTCTTGGCCTCGAGGGCTCCGTAGCCCGCAATGAAGGAGTCGAGCGCAGCCTGGGTTTGTTGCGTTTCGGGTTCGGTGAGCTGGAGGAGTTCTTTGATCTGATCGCTCAGGCTCCCCAGACGATTGGTCACGGCGTCGACGGGCAATTTCTCTAGGAATTTTTTGGGGACACGGAGCAGGGTGGACTGATCATCCCAGTGATAGACGACAGGGGGGGTTTTGCCTCGGAGTTGGGCCTCGAGTGTGCCTAGCCGGATCTCGGCGTTCTGCGAGTCGGCTTGGGCCCGCAGCGCCGAGTTGCGGGTGCGTTGGGTCTCGGCTTCGAGCTGGAGAGTGAGTCGGGTTTGGGCTGCGGTGTTAGAGGTGACATTCGCTAACTCGTGTTGAGCCTCGGTCTGGGCGCGCCATTGGATCGCCAAGGGCACAACAGCAACCAAGGCGCAGAGCAACGCTGTTTGAGCTTTGGTCAGGGTCATAAGCTGAAGCAAGAGAAGGTTGACTCCGGTGGCGGCGCCACCAGCGGCCAGGCCAGCGGAGGAACAGGTGGCTGCGAGGCCGGCGGGTGCCGTTTTCAAAGCGCTGGCAAGCAGGGCTGCGGTTCCGGAGGCGCCCGATCCCTGGAAGCCGTGGTTACGGAAGAAGTTCCCGACGCGGTCGAGCGCTCTGGAGACGCGTTTGCGAGCGGCATCTTCCTCTACTCCAAGAGCTTGTCCAACATCCCGCAAACTCTGACCTTCCAGGAAACGGAGTACTAGAGCAAGCCTGTCGGTATCCCCCAGATTCAGCAAGGCTTCATCCAACAGCGGGATCAGGGCGGCGAAGGGTGAGGTTCCTTCTGATTGAAGGGTGGCCAATTCCACGGCCCTTTCCTCCCGGCGTCGGCGTCGCAACTCGGAGCGAATGAAGGCCTTGGCCTCGAGAATGGCGGTGCGATGGAGCCAACCGGCGAGGGTTTCCCGATTGGCAAGCCGCGGCGCCTTTCGGGCCAAGGCGACGAAGACGTTTTGGGTAAGTTCTTCCGCGGCATGCGGGTCTCCGACTTGGCGTAGCGCGGTGGCGTAGACCAGGTCCACGTGCCGGTCGACGAGGGCGCGGAATGCGCTTTCCGAGCCTTTTGCCGCGTAGGCACTCACCAATTCAGTATCGGGCGATACCATGGTCATTACACTCTATAGACTGCCGCCCAGATATCAAACCGGACAACTTGCCCCAAAAATCAGTCTAGGGACCAGGCTAGGCGTTTTTGCGGTTGGCCCGTTGCTGGGCAAAAAAATCCCGCAGGAGAGAGCGGCACTCCGGTTCCCGGACTCCGCCGGTAATCTCGCACCGGTGGTTCAGGCCGGGGAATTGGAGGAGGTTCAGTGCTCCGCCGGCGGCGCCAGCTTTGGGGTCACCAACGCCAAACACCAGGCGCCTCAGGCGGGTAAGGACCATCGCTCCAGCGCACATTGGGCAGGGTTCTTTGGTCACGTAAAGGGTAGAGTCGGTCAGACGCCAGTCTCCGATCGCTTCCTCGCCTGCGGTAAGAGCCAGCATTTCGGCATGGGCAGTGGCGTCGTGGAGAAGTTCCACCTGGTTGCACGCCCGAGCAATAATGCGTCCCTCGCGGACGAGCACGGCCCCGACCGGCACCTCTTCGGCCGCATAGGCACGCCGTGCCTGTCGGAGAGCTTCCCGCATGAAGTAGTCGTCGGACTGGAGATCAATCACCGGCTCGTCCATACTCGCGACTCCTCCAGCGTCCACCTATCCTCGCCACCGGGTTGCGAGTAGCAGTGCGCAGCAAAGAACCCGCCTCGGTGCCGCCAAAACAATGGCCAGATTTGTTCCCGATCCGTGCGAGGGATCGGAAGAGCGGCGATTTCTTCGCGGGACACGAACGCGAACCGCCCCTCGCGGTGCGGGTGCGGAAGCGAGTCAAGCGGTGGGAGCACTTCGAAAAGGAACATCAGCCAATGCGCCTGGCCCAGATACCCGTGCTCGCTAACAATGCCAGCGAGATGCAGATCGGCAGGAGTTAAGGAAACGTCGATTTCCTCATGCGCTTCTCGGCAAGCGCAGGCGTAGGGAGATTCGCCGAGTTCGGTTTTCAGCTTGCCGCCACAAGGGCTCCACTGGCCGCGGTTCGGCTCCTGGCTGCGCTCCATCAAGAGCACTCGCCCGGCTCGGTCGAAACAGTAGAGCAGGGTCGAGATCTTATAGGGCAACGACATCGCCTGGAATTGAAGCACCTGGCGGCTTCAATCGCAACCCGCGCCCGCGAACTCCTTTAGGTCGCTGTCGATCGGAGACCAATCTCGGCGGCCCGGGGTCGGCGGTGCGGCTACTCCTAAAATGAATCAGGCGGCGACCGCGTCGCCCAAATCGCCCACGGCACTCGCAATGCCGCCTGGGTTGCCAGCTGTAATCGCAGCGGCCAAAGTGACCAGGGCAGTGGCGATACCCAGCACTTTCTTAAAGTCTGCGACTGTCTGAATGGCTTTATTGGCCTCGTCAGTTGCCTGTTTGATCTTGTCCAACGAGGCTTGAGCATCATCCAAGAGGACGCCGACGGCATAGGTGACTAAGTTTTGCGAATTATCGAGCAGAGTATATTCCTCGTCAGTCAGCAAGCGCCGCTGGTCCGTGGTTAGGCTCTCCCAGTTATCCAATTGGTACTGGCCCAAGTTAGTGGCGGCTTGCTTATAACGTTTGGCCAAATCCAGGGCGTCGGCTCCACTTATCTCGCTCATAGGGTTGTTCGACGTACACCAATCTAGCGGTTGAACGACTCAATAACGGTTTGCAGTTGCTCAGCGTACTTGGTCGCGTTTGCCAATACCTCCTTAAAGCTCGCCGTTCCAATGTTATCGGCAAGTTCCTGGTGGCCTTGTCCGAACGCCTTGATCCCTCTGGAGAGCGCCCGCGCATTGGCCTCTCGATCCAGCAGCAATTGCGCATGGTCCGCGGCGGCCACGGAAACAAATTCAGGAAACCCCTCGAGCTTGAGAAACTCAGCCGCCTTGCGCGAGCGCCCAGCAACGAGCTGGTTGTACACGATTTGCTCGTCACTGAGGGACACTAGGTATCCATCCACGACTTGGAGCAGTTGCGCGACTGCCTTCTGAATGCTGGGGTTGTAGGTGGTGATGAGCTTCTGGATCTTCCCTCGCCGGTATAAATCCGTGAAAATCCCGAGACCGAACTTGGCAGCCTGGGCATAATTGCCGGTGTCACTGGCGGCGGCAAACTTGCCATCCACAAGGCTTTGGTTCAGTGCGTCAATCTGGTGGTCATAATTTGGGAGATCATCAGCTGCCAACTCACCCAGGGCCTTGGCATAGGCTTGCAGCACCGTCTGTGCTTCCAAAAGCCGCTTCGAGTCCCGTAGACGTTCAGCAGCCTTTTCATCGCTTACGGCTGAGCCCCTTTCACCGCACAATTTCAATCTGGCAAGAATAAGGGGGTAGTCCTTTGCCACGCCAGGATAGGAAGTGACGACACTGGCTTTTGACGCAAAGTCGGCGACAGGTTTTAGATTTGTGCAACCGGCTGTCACGATGAGCGAGGCGGCCACGATCCCGCTCAGTAACGGTCGCCGCCGCACCGCGCACAAACCCGGTGAGTTTGAGCATTGGCCTAGGAGCACCTCCGAAGCCGCGTCAAATTCTCTCTTCATCGCTTTGCCATGCCATTGACATGTTATCAGCCTCAATGCCACCCACGAGCAGCCATTGACTTGACCACGAACTATTCTCAATTACGAGCTTCGCGACATAGTTCGTGGCATGGTCGGTCAGGCGGTTGGCGGTTGAGGCGTTTGCTGGTCGGGCCGGCCATGCACCTGGGCCGGAATCGAGGCACTCTGGACTGCCGTCAACCAATGCGATAAGGCTCCCGATCCGGCGGGCAGCAGGACGAGTTTGGCCTCGCCCTCGATGGTCTTTTGGATCTCAAGGATTTCGAACAGCGAGGCGGCGACTTCGGGATCGCGCGCAATCAGGCGCCAGGCGCGTCCAACCAACTCGGGCCGAATCGCCGCAGCCTTCGCAAACTCGACTGCGGCTTGGCGCTCGGCGGTGCTGGCGATGATACTGACCTGATTGGCGCCTGCTTGTCTGATCGCGGAGGTAACCTGTCGGAGTCGGTTGACCACCTTGCTCTCGATCTGCTTGATCATGCCCGCATCTCGAAAATGGACCTTCCGGATGTAGACCGATCCCAATTTATAGCCCCATTCGTGGGACTGAGGTGAGACTTCCTCGCGCACGGTCTGGCTCATGCCGTGACGATTCGAAAGCATGTCGGCCAGGGGCATGTTGCTGAGGCAGCGAACCGTGGAGTTGCTAACATTGGCCGCCAGGGAACCCCGCGGGTCGGTGTTCTTGAACAGGAAGGCCACCGGATCGCTGATGTACATCTCGTACCAGATTCCGATCCCCATCGGCGCCCCTTCCTCCGAATTCACCGGCTGGCTGCGCACGTACTCCTGGTCCATGCGCATATCGAGCGTATGACAAGTGCCCAGCCATTTGATGATGAAACCGCGCCAACCCAGGCGAGTCCAGAGACAGTAAAGACCAGGCTCATCGATGATTCCGACGACTTTGCCGAAGAGCATGTACACCTGGCAACGGCGCTCCTCGACGATCGTATAAATACCGAGCATGCGGATCGCGCCTAAGATCATCGGCACTACGAAGAACCAAGCCACAAAGCTGATAACTGCTGCGTAGAGAGTATTCATAGGGGCTAGACCTCCTTATAAACTTGGTGGGCCTGCTGAAAGAGAGCCAACCGCACGTTGCGCACATAGGCGGACAATGCGGCGGGATCGCTTGCCTTCAATCCGGTAAGCTCCTTGGCGAGGCGCTCGAGCGGTTCGATCTCCGCCTGGGCCTTGAGGGTCTCGATTTCCACCGCCCGCTTGGATTGCTCGATCTTCTGATCGGCTGAGGCCTGTGCAAGGCTGATGTCGGACGAGACCTGGTTATGGGCGGTATTGATGGCCGCCAACGCGGACTCCACTTCCGGTGGTGGATCGATGCCAGTGATCAATGAGGCGTCCAGGACGATGCCATATCGCGCTTCAGAGGATCGAGACTCATGGTCCATGTGCTCGTTGAGGTCGCGCAGGTTTTTTCGAAGATCGTTAATCGAGATTCCATCTGCTGCTACATTGTCCGCGGGCTGTGAGGACTCGCCTCGCTTGGTGGGGGCTTGGAAGTTCGCGATGCGCTCGCGCAGGAGCGAAACGAAATAGCCCATCACGTGCGCCAGCGGGTGCTTCACACCGAAGAGAAAGGCGTAGAGATTTCGCTCTGAGGCGTGGAAACGGATCTGGCCGGTGAGGCCGGTATTTAATTGATCCTTGGTCACGGCCTCGAGCAACGTGCCCTGCTGGTTGGCGGAAGGTGTGGCAGGATCGAAGGCCATGTTGACGGTTTGGGTCGAGATAGCCACCTTGTAGACCTTCTCCCAAGGCCACTTGAAATAGGGGCCACCTGGAGGAATGACACGTACTTGGGGATAGGCGTAGCGGTGGCGCTCATCTGGATCGAGGCTCTGCGAAATGGGGTCGTCGAGGGTGGTGGAATCGCCCACTCGCTGGGCGCGCCCGAAGGAGGTTTTTACAGCCCGCTCGTTTTGGTCCACGGTGTAAAGTCCAGCCATCAGATATCGAACTAAGAACCAAACGGCGAACCCTATGGCACATCCGGTGAGTATTTGAAACATAACGGTTGGTGGTTGTTCACGGGAGAGACTAGACGAAATGGCCCCTCCGTCCCAGTACAAAGCCAGGCTGATTTCGTAATGCGGTCCCCCCTCCCATCGGGAGTTGGCTCTTCCTTCGACCTGGCCGGTCGCGTTCCAGGAGTGGAATCGCCTGCCTTGAGGTTTGTTCGGCTCGCCAAGGTGAGTGGAAGAGTCACAAAAGGTCGCACGGCAATGACCCAGAAGCGGGTTCGTAACCAAAACGTAACTTGTGGCATGGTTCCCGGTGTTCATAGAGTCCTTCCAGAAGCGTTTTGGCTTGGCGGCACTGAGTTCAGGCTCTTGACGCATGTTGATGGCTGGCATCCGAACAATGCAGAAGATGGCTTTCGCCGTTGCGCTCGCCGCAGCAGGCTGTCAGGCAACGGAAATCCATTTGGCGGCCTTATCCGACTTAGGCCAAGTGCGATCGGCGTGCGTTAGGATTGAGCCGGGTGGGGTGTTCCGGACGTTGAAGTTAGGCCAGACGTTGGGCGGCATCACTCTGCGCGATTTGGATACCAAAGCAGGCTGGGCGCTGATCGAGGAAGCCGGCAAGATTTCGCGGCTGCGGTTCGATCATTCCGAGGGTTCCGCGGCGCTGACGCAAGTTGACCTACGACAGGCCGAAGGTTGGCTGGGTCCTGTGGCAGGAGGCGAGACGGAGGTCAGGAGTGCATCGTCCCAGGAAGCGGGCCGAAGAAACCCGGAAGAGCCGCAGCACCAGGGTTCGGCGTTGCTGCCAGGCAGCGCAACGCCACACCTACCGGGGCCGAGTCCCGCGCAGGAGGCGCCGCCTGATCTCGCAGGGGCGTCGAATAGTGGGGCGCCGGTCGGCGCTGCGGAAGGCTCGAGCCACGATGCGAGCGCTGAGCAGCGGCCCACCCTCCGAGCGCCTACCGAAGGAGAGAGGATCTATACCCTCTATGGCCAGCAGGCCTATTTGGACTGGGACCGGGCGACCCACTCCGAGCAGCGGTGAGCGAACGGACGGGACGCGACGCAGGCGATGGCTACTGTATAGATGCGGTGCCACGGGGACTGACCCGGCAGCGTGACTTCTGGGCAAGGTCCGCCTATTGTCCCCAGCCATGCACATCTACGACCATCCGACGTTTGCCATGGCGTGTCAGCAGTTCGACTTGGTGGCGGCGCATTTGGAAATCCCGGAGCAGGACCGTGCGCGTCTTAAGTTCCCCAAGCGGTCATTTGTTGTAGCGGTCCCGACTCGGATGGACGACGGCACGACGAACGTGTTTGCCGGCTACCGGGTACAACATCACCTAACGCTGGGGCCGACGAAGGGTGGGCTGCGTTACCATCCGGATGTGACCGTGGGAGAGGTAGCCGCCCTGGCGATGTGGATGAGTTGGAAGTGCGCACTCACGGGCCTGCCCTATGGTGGGGCCAAGGGCGGGATTGCATGTGATCCTCGGAACTTGAGCGCGGCCGAATTGGAACGGCTCACCCGGCGCTACACTCAAGAGATGATTCCTTTCATCGGGCCCCAAATCGACGTTATGGCTCCAGATGTAGGCACCAATGAACAAGTGATGGCGTGGATGATGGACACCTACTCGATGCATGCTGGGTACAGCGTTCCCAGTATAGTGACTGGCAAGCCGGTCGGTATTGGTGGATCAGTTGGCCGCAGAGAAGCGACCGGCCGCGGAGTTGGTTACTTGATTAACCGCGCCATGGATATTCGTGGGGTAGCCGCGGATCATGCGACCGCCGTTGTGCAGGGATTTGGCAACGTTGGCTCGGTAGCCGCTCACTCGCTGGCGCGATACGGGGTTCGAGTGATAGCCGTCAGCGATGTCGGTGGGGGCATTTTGAACCGAAAGGGATTGGATTTGCGCCGGGTGGAGGAATACGTTTTGGAGCACAAGACACTCGAAGGTTTTCCTGAGGCGGAGCCCATCTCGAACGAGGAAATGCTGCTCCTGCCGTGCGACATCCTAGTGCCGGCGGCGCTGGAGCGCCAAATCACGGAAAAGAACGCCTCTCGGATTCAGTGCCGGATTCTGGCAGAAGCGGCCAATGGCCCTACAACCCCGGAAGCTGATCTGATTCTCGACCAGCGTCCGGAGATTTTCCTTATTCCAGACGTGCTCTGCAACGCGGGTGGCGTGGTGGTCTCCTATTTCGAGTGGGTACAGGATCTGCAAAGCTTCTTTTGGACGGAGACCGAGGTAGTGGACAAGTTGTTCCGCATCCTTGAATCGGCTTTCACACAAATTCAGAGCCTGAGCCGCAAACAATCCATCTCCATGCGGCTGGCGGCGCTGAGCCTAGGCGTGAAGCGGGTGCACGAGGCAAAGAAGATGCGGGGCCTCTTCCCTTGAAAGCGTTGACAAGGCCGGGTGAACCTGCTTGTGTTGCGCCAATGATGCCGGCATTAGCCGCCAAATGTTCTCCGTTGGTGCGATCCTGAAGGATCGCCGCATTCCCTTTTCCCGCGGCCAGAGATTCCTATAAGGTGACTTGTTTTCTTTTCCAGAGATGAAATTGAAGAAGATCGGCGGTTCGGTGTTAGCCCCGCGGGGGTTTCTTGCTGCGGGTGTGTTTTGCGATATTAAACGGCTGGGTACGGGGAAGGGCTCACAGAAGGGCCGAAAAAGAGATCTCGCGCTGCTCGTGTCTGAAGTCCCAGCTACCGTGGCAGGCTTATTCACGACCAACCAGATCTGTGCGGCCCCGGTTAAGGTGTGTATCGAGCGGGTCGCGAAGGGACTGGCACAAGCGCTGGTAGTTAACTCAGGCAACGCCAATGCCTGCACCGGCAAGGCTGGCATGAGGGACGCCTTGGCCATGGGCGCGTGCTCTGCGAAGGCGCTACACATGCCGCAAGAGCATGTGTTGGTGGCTTCCACCGGGCGGATTGGGGTGCGGATGCCGATGGACCGCGTCCGCGCAGGGATTGCCGCGGCGGTTCAAGAGCTGAGCAACGATCTGGAATCGGCTGACGCGGCGTCCGAGGCGATTATGACCAGCGACACCCGGTCCAAGCAGGTAGCGGTCCGATTCAAACTCGGGGGGCGCATGGTTTCCATCGGCGGGATGTGCAAGGGGGCTGGCATGATTCAGCCGGGGATGAGCGACACGGGCGCGCGCCCGCCCGCCGCTCCGGCGGGCCTGCATGCGACGATGCTGTGCTTTCTCACCTCTGACGCGGCCGTGGATGCCGCCGTTCTGCAGAGCGCTTTGCGCGAATCGGTGGCGTTGAGTTTCAATCGGATCACCGTGGATGGCGATATGAGCACGAACGACACAGTTCTTTTGTTGGCCAATGGTTTGGCACAAAATCCAATGATCGATTCCACTGCTACGCCGGGGTTCCGTATCTTCCAGGCCGCGCTCAACCAGGTGACCCTGGAATTGGCCAAAATGATCGTTCGCGATGGAGAGGGAGTTTCGCGGTTGGTAACGGTGCGGTTGCGGGGCGCAAGAAATGCCGTTGAGGCCGATGCGGCCGCTCGATCGGTAGCCAATAGCGCGTTGGTCAAGACCAGTTGGCACGGCGGCGATCCGAACTGGGGCCGAATCGTGGATGCACTGGGCTACAGCGCGGCCAGGGTGGTTGAAGAGGCAGTGGACATCGGCTACAGCAGTCCTGGCAGCAGCAAGATCTTATGGTCCGTTCGGAAAGGCCAACCCACCACGGCGAGTTTCCCCACACTTTGCAGGGCGGTGAGCGCGCGGGAGTTCGACCTACACATTCACTTGAACCAGGGCAAGGGCGAAGCCGTTATTTACGCCGCTGATCTGACCGAAGAGTATGTGGATTTTAACAAGGGTTCGATCGGGGATCCGGCGTCGATGGGGGGGTAAGGTAAAGGTCGCATGCAAGATCTAATCGCCAAAGCCAGCACGCTGCTTGAAGCACTGCCGTACATCCAGCGGTTCAGCGGAGCGACGTTCGTGATTAAGTACGGCGGGAGCTTCATGGATTCTCCCGATCAATCGGTGAGGGCGAGCGTGGCTCGGGATCTAGTGTTCCTCGAGGCGGTGGAGGTCAATCCGGTGGTGGTGCATGGCGGGGGCAAGGCGATTAGCCGCGCGATGTCCGCCGCCGGGCTCAGGCCGACTTTCATCCAAGGCCAGAGGGTAACGGACGCGCAGACGGTGTCGGTAGTGGACGAGGTGCTGTCGCGCCAGATTAACCCTGAGATCGTGGGAATGATTAATTCGCTGGGCGGACAGGCTCGCGGTTTTGCTGGAACGGAGATATTTACGTGTCGGAAGTTATATTTGAAGGGCGCAGCGGGCGAGGAGTTGGATCCTGGTTACGTGGGCGAAGTGGTAGAGGTGAATACCAAACCCCTGCTGGAATGCATTGCTCAAGGCATCACCCCGGTTATCAGCCCGACAGCGCGTGGCGAGGACGGATTGATCTATAACTGCAACGCGGACGTGGCGGCCGCACAGGCAGCGATCGCCCTCGACGCAAGCAGGCTAGTGTTTATGAGCGACGTGCCTGGTCTGATGCGTGATCCCAAGGATCCAGCCACGGTTATCTCGCACCTGCGCGTTAGCGAAGTAGCGGATTTGAAGCGCACCGGAGTGGTTGAGCATGGGATGATTCCCAAGGTTGACAGCGCAACGGATGCGATTGGTGGGGGGGTGGAGAAGGTTTCATTTGTCGATGGCCGCATTCCCCATGCAGTGCTCCTGGAAATCTTCACGGATGAAGGGATCGGGACAGAGGTTGTTCTTTAGAAAAATCATGAAAGAAGTCTTGGCAGAGCCTCCGGCAATTGTTCGCAACGAACTTCAAACGATCCAGGAGCTGTTTCGGCAGAATGTCGTGCCCAGTTACGGCCGATTCGACATCGCCTTCAGCCACGGCTCCGGCAGCTACCTTTGGGATGTAGCCGGCAAGCGCTATCTGGACCTGGGAGGCGGGATCGCGGTGTGTTCGTTAGGTCATGCGAACCCGGAGATCACGCAGGCCCTGGTCGAGCAGTCGCAGAAGTTGGTGCACGTGTCCAACCTCTACTATCATGAACCGCAGGGGCGGCTGGCGCAGTCCATCAACCGTCTGCTTGGAGCGGGGAAGGTCTTTTTTTGCAACAGCGGGGGGGAAGCGAACGAAGGACTGTTCAAGCTGGCTAGAAGATTTGGCCACGAAGAGGGCCGCTTTGAGGTCATCACCGCTCTGAACTCGTTTCACGGCCGCACCCTGGCAGGGATCGCAGCCACGGGACAAGAGAAGGTCAAGAAGGGGTTCGAGCCGCTCGTACCCGGGTTTCGGCATGTGCCGTTCAACGATCTGGAGGCAATGCGGCGGGCGATCTCACCCGCCACCGCTGCGGTCCTGATCGAAGGAGTGCAAGGCGAAGGCGGCATCACGCCGGCGAGCCCGGACTACCTGTTGGGACTCCGCTCCCTCTGCGATGAGCACAAGCTGCTCCTGCTCATGGACGGCGTTCAGTGCGGCCATTTTCGCACCGGCCGTTTCCAGAGTTTTCAGCGATTGCTGGAGGGAGTGAGCGGGAGTGAAGGTTTTCTGCCCGATGGTATCTCGATGGCAAAATCCCTGGGCGGCGGCTTCCCCATCGGGGCATTTTGGGTTCGGGCGCCCTATGCGGACCTGCTCGGGCCTGGGAGCCATGCCACGACCTATGGGGGCACGCCCATGGCGTGCGCGGTGGCGCTCAAGGTGATGCAAGTCATCGAGAGAGATGGCCTAGCGGAAAACGCACGAGCGCAGGGAGCCTGGATGAAGAAGCGCATCGAAGAATTGGTGGGCGAGTACCCCGGCGTGCTTTGCGGGGTGCGAGGCGTTGGACTCATGCTGGGAATCGAACTGGCCGCGAACATTGCAGGATTCGGTGCCAACGGAAAGACTGCGGCGGCGCAAATGGTAGCCCGTCTGCACGAGGCAGGCTTGCTCACAATTCCCGCAGGGACCCAGGTTATAAGGCTGTTGCCAGCTTTGAACCTTGCTCGTCAGCAGGCCGAGGAAGGTATGGACATTATTGAGTCAGTGGTCCGAACGCTGGCATGAGGATATGAAACATCTGTTGTCTCTGGAAGGCATGTCGCGCGGCGACGTGGAAACGATCTTTCTTAGGGCCGATGCGTATAAACGCGAGCGTGGCCACCGCGGCAGCGAGCTGCTGGCGGGTGAGACCTGGGTGTTGATCTTCGCCAAGGCATCAACGCGAACACGGGTCTCGTTCGAAGTGGCGCTGCGGGAGCTCGGCGCAGCCGTCATGTTCCTCAGCGCAAACGACATCCAGCTGGGGCGCGGCGAACCGATCAAAGACACTGCGCGCGTGTTGGGCCGCATGGTCCATGGGGCGATCATCCGGACTTTTGCCCAGAAGGACGTGGAGGAATTTGCCGCCTACGCAGGCATCCCGACTGTCAACGCGCTCACCGACGACGAGCACCCCTGCCAGATCCTCACTGATCTATTTACTTTTCAGGAGAAGAAAGGGTCGATTGAGAATAAGGTGGTTACCTTCATCGGAGATGGGGCATGCAACGTGTCGCTGTCCTGGATCTTCGCTGCCGCGCTGCTAAACTTTGAGTTGCGAATCGCTGCTCCGGCCTCGTACCAACCCTCGGCCAGTTTGGTGGCGCGCTCCGGTGCCCGGATTGTTTGCACGCAGGACGTGCAGGCCGCCGCCAAAGGTGCAGACCTGCTCTACACCGACGTGTGGGTATCCATGGGGAAGGAGGCCGAGTCGGCCCAGCGGTTGAAGGATCTGACTGGATACCAGATCAACGCCAATGTCGTAGGGCTGGCAAAGCCAGACGCCTTAGTGATGCACTGTCTACCAGCCTACCGTGGCAAAGAAATTGACGAGGCCACGTTCGAAGCTCACGCGACGACAATATTCGACCAAGCCGAGAACCGGTTGCACGTGCAGAAGGGCATCCTGGGCTGGTTAAAGAGTTAGCCGCGCGGGTTCATCGATTGGTCCCTAACCGCCTGTGAGAACTCCCGTGTGTCAGCCGCCGCCTCAGACGGAGGCAGGTCAGCTACCCTGAGCGACCGGCGCCGCCTGCGAGAGCGTTTCGCTTGACTCTGGAATCTGTCCTGCCGAACGTGGCTTTCCAGGAGACGCACGCCCACCACCGATAGACCACCCGATCCAAGCAGGATCAGACCCAGTTTCGAAAGATCGTAGTTCCGCGGCTCGGGGGAAGCGGCGAATGCATCACCCGGGGAGGAAGCTACTAACCCGGTCGCCCCCGGACGGTTCTCGACCGCCCCAACCCCAAGGAGTTCGTCGCCAACAAATAAGCCGCCACAAATGAAGGCGCAGGTTCCAACAGCGAACCAGGCCTTGCACAAGTAGCGCAGCCATTTTCGGCGGGTGTGCCCTAAACGCATGGTATTCTTGGATCTCTTGATCCCAGGCGCAGGATCAGGACGCTAGCCATGATCACTCCTCGAACGTGCTTGTCAAGGCTTTCGGGCGCGGAGGGGGCGAAGCGATGCGGATCTACGGTTTGGCCACATCCTAGCCTTTGCCTAAGGCGCCCCCCGATCTGCTTTCTGTTTGTTTTGTTTTCGATTGCCCTCGGCTTTAAGCCGTTCTGCTATGCGGAGTTTGCCTCCATGACCCGATTGCGGGTATCGCCTGTGCCTTCGGGTTCTTCTTGATCGTGGCGAGGGTAGTCACGCTTTTCTCGTTTGTGGAGAGGCTCTCGAAGCTCCGGGTCCAGGGGCTTATAACCCCGCCAGCGTTCCATGTTAGAGGACGACCTGGAAAGCTGATTCGGTTAGGCTGGAGGCAATGAGCGCGGCCATCAAAGCTAAGTACGACGTCGTCATTCTCGGGGCTGGACACAACGGCTTGGTAGCAGCGGCCTATCTTGCCCGAGCCGGCCTGGATGTGTTGCTATTGGAGAAGAACGATTACATCGGGGGAGCGACCACATCGCAGAGGATTTTTCCGGATTACGAGGCGTCGCTCTCGCGGTATTCCTACTTGGTTAGTCTCCTCCCGGAAAAGATCATCCGTGACCTAGGGCTTCAGCTCGAACTGCGGACCCGCGAGACGGCATCTTTTACCCCTTACCGGCGAAACGGAAAGCATGATGGTCTGCTTCTGAGCAACCTCTCCGAGTCGGTTGGCCGGAAGTCGTTGATGGAACTGACGGGAGGTGACGCCGAATTCACGCAACTTCAGAGGTTCTACCGACTCGGACGGGTCCTCGCCGAGGAGGTTTGGGACACGATGCTGGAGCCGCTCCGCGCCAAAGACGAAGTCGCCCGGCAGTTCGCGCAGGATGATTTCAAGCGCGAGGCATGGCGTAGCATCGTCGAAGAACCGTTAGGTTGCGCGATCGAGCGTCACCTAGAAGACGACTTGGTGCGCGGGCTGGTGTTTACCGATGCCAAAATCGGCCTATTGACTCATCCGCACGACGGGACCCTGCTGCAAAACCGCTGTTTCATTTATCACGTCATCGGCAACCGAACGGGCGAATGGAAAGTGCCCGTCGGTGGGATGGGGCGGGTTGCGGATGAATTAATCCGTGTTGCCCACGGTGCCGGGGCGAAGATGCTCACTAGGGTTCAGGTGCGATGCCTCCACTTCTCAACTCAGGCAAGGAGTGTGGAATTTGAAGTTGGAGAACACACCCACACGGTTGACGCCCGGTTCGTGTTGGTGAACTTCGGCACGAACGTTTTGGCGGGTTTATTGGGGAGGGCTTACCAACCCGGGTCGACGCATGAGGGATCGGTGCTCAAGATCAACATGCTCTTGCAGCGGCTGCCCGGTTTGCGGGCATCACGTCACGCGGCCAGGGAAGCGTTTTGCGGCACCTTTCACATCAATGAGGGGTACGAACAGATGAAGGCAAGCCACCAGCGGGCGGCGCAAGGCCATCTCCCCAGTACTATCCCTTGCGAGATGTACTGCCACACCCTGACCGACAACAGCATTCTCTCTCCGGAGTTGCGAGAACGTGGGTTCCACACCCTGACGTTGTTCGCGCTGGATACGCCCTGGCGATTGTTCCGAGATGACAACCAGGCCGCACGTCGGGAAGCAGCCGAGAGATGCCTGGCCGGACTAAACGGATGGCTTGCTGAGCCTGTGGAAGATTGTCTGGCCCGATCTCGCGCTGGGGAGCCGTGCATCGAATGCAAAAGCCCCGTGGATATTGAGAACGAGCTGGGGCATTACCGCGGAAACATCTTCCATAGCGCGTTGACGTTTCCCTTCGCCGAGTGCGCGGCGATGGTGGGTTCCTGGGGAGTGGAGACCGAGTTCGAGCGCGTTTACATTTGCGGATCGAGCGCGCAACGTGGCGGCGCAGTCAGCGGCATCCCGGGCCATAACGCCGCGATGAAAGTTCTGCAAGCCTTGAGCCGATCTAGTCCTCGGAGAAGAGGTATTCGAGGTCAGCCTGGGTGAGGCTACGGGCGAAACCTTCCTCGCCGAGGACATCCGCGATGGTTTGAGCTTTGCGCTGCTGGAGTTCCCAGATTTTCTCTTCCACGGTTCCGGGTGCAATTAGGCGATAGGCATTGACCGTTCGGGTCTGGCCGATGCGATGGGAGCGGTCGATCGCCTGGGCCTCGACTGCCGGGTTCCACCACGGATCATAGAGGACCACGTAGCTTGCGGTGGTCAGGTTCAGGCCGGTTCCCGCGGCGCGCAAGCTCAGAAGGAAGACGCACGGGTTGGGATCGTCTTGGAAGTTTTGGACCACTTCCTGGCGGTTTTTGGTATCGCCGGTGAGGATGTGAGTGGGCATCTGGCGCGGTTTACACTCCGTTTCGATCAATTGGAGCATTTGAACAAACTGGCTGAAAACCAGCACCTTTTGCCCTTCTTGCAGGAGCGGTTCGGTCAATTCGAATAGGGTCTCGGTCTTACCGGAGGCCGAATCGTTACCGACCAAGGCGGGGTGGCAGCAGATCTGGCGCAGACGGGTGAGAGCGTGGAGAACGTGGATCTTACTGCGCGCCAAGCCTTTTTCGGCGACGGTCTGCATGATCTGCTCACGGCTCCGTCGCAGTTCGGCTAGGTAAAGCTTGCGCTGAGCTTCGCCCAATTCGCAATCCCGCCGTTCCTCGATACGATCCGGCAGATCTTTGGCAACCTGGCGTTTGAGCCTGCGCAGCATGAGGGGGCGAAGTTTGGCGGAAAGTTTGCGCCGGGCAATTCGTTGGGCCCATTCCGCGTTTTCCCCAGACGGTTCGTAGAGTTCATGGAACTGGGCCTGATTGCCCAAGTAGCTAGGCTGAACGAAGTCAACGATGCTCCACAGATCCAGGAGACGATTCTCGAGAGGGGTGCCAGTCAGGGCCAGCTTGTGCTCGGCACGGAGCTGCTTGACGCATTGGCTGACCTGAGCGGCAGGATTCTTAATGAACTGGGCCTCGTCAAGGATGACGGCACGGAATTCGAATTTCTGAAGGGCCTCAAGATCGCGGCGGAGGAGGGCGTAATTGGTAACGATGAGTTGGTGCTGCGGGATGCGCTGGCGCAAATTATGGCGAGCGGGACCGCTCTCCAAGACCAGAACTTTAAGCTTTGGGGTGAAGCGCTCGGCCTCGCGACGCCAGTTGTGCAACACCGAGGCCGGACAGATAACCAGGGCTGGCTTGGGGTTTTTGGGGTTTTGTTCGTGGAGCCAAGCGAGCCAAGCCAAGGTTTGAAGGGTCTTGCCCAAGCCCATGTCGTCGGCAAGCACTCCGCCCAAGTGGATCCTCGAGAGATGACATAGAAAATCGAAGCCGTCCTTTTGGTAAGGGCGCATCTCGGCTTGGACGGAGCTGGGGAGGCCGAGCTTGGGGACGCCCTGGAAGTTGGACAGAGACTCGCGGAGGGCCTGGGCTTCAGGCAGGTCGCCAAACCGCTTCAACCCGGTCTCATCCAAATGGACTGCTTGCAGCATATCCACCTTCTGGGGCAGGGCGGAAAGGCCATCCAAGCCGATGTCAGCCATGGTCTCGTGGGCGGCGTGAACGGCCTGGACATCGAGTTCAACCCACCCGCTGTCGGGCAGCTTGACGAAGCGTCCGGTAGCTCGGGCCAGGCGCTCCAGGTCGGCAGGGGTGAGTTTGAGTCCCTCCTGCTCCCAAGCGGCCGAGACCGAGAACCAGTCGATCCCGCTGCCTTGGACCATGATTTTGGGGCGCAGCTGACGGGGGGTAAGAAATAACCGCTGGAACGCCACGTTGCCGAGAAAGTCAGCGCCTTTCGGGCGATCCGCCCAGCTTTGAGCCAAGGTGCCGAGAAAACTCTCGTTGGCATCGCCGACCCAAAGCCCCGGCTCCGGGGTGAACCAATCCTGGCGGCGGAGCCAGATGCAAGCCGCCTCAAGGCGAGGATCATCCAGGATCTCCGGTTTGTCCGGAGCCCGTTCGGGGGGCTCGGTGCGCTGCCACTCGTGTCCATTCCACTGCCAGCGGCTGGCATCCCGGTCGCTGGTAGCCATAAGGCGCAAACGAACGGTATCATCCTCCAGCTCGAAGACGAACTGCGGCTTGGCGGTATGAGCGACACAGAGATTTTCCCAAGCGGCATTATCGCGGTCACCGATCTTGCGCAAATGGGTGAGCAGGCGGTGGCTGAGTTTGCGTACCGGGACGCCTGGCTGCTGGGCGAGGGCGCTAAGCAGGGAGGAAGCGGGCGGGTTGCGGATCAGGTAAATGCTGGGATGGACGGCGGCCAAGGGTGGCTGGCCAGCAAAGAAGCGGACCGCATTCAATGGGAATTCCTCACCTGAAGGGAGGCGGAGGTGGTGAAGGAACCGCAATTCCGAGGAGCCGTTTTCCAGATGCGGGGTTAGCTCGGCCAACTGGCCTACGAAAAGCACGTTCTCCGGTTTGCCAGCCCATTCGAGGCGGGAAGGGTTCCCCCAACGGGCGAGCCACTGAAGAAGCTCCAGGCCCTGGAGGCGCAATGGTTGTTCGAGGTTCGGACGCTGCCCATGCATTTGCGCGAGCCACTGAATGAACTCCCAGTCTTTGGGGGCGAAGAGCTCCTGCTCGTGAACCGCACGGGTGGTCAATTCGATGATCTCGGCAAGAGTTCGCGGTTTCTCGCCGGTTCGTGGACGGAAAAGGGAGAACTCGACTTCCAGGCAATGGAGACCGGGTTGGTCCTCGAGCGGCAGAGCACGGGCAAGCACTCGCAGGTGAGCGCGCGGAGCGTCGAGGTGCGCCGGGGTAGGCGGAAGCAGCCATTGTTCGAGCTCGGTTAGCTGGCGCTGTTCCTCCTCGGCCTGTTGGATTTCCGCTAAACGGTCGAAATCCGCGTAGGACATCAATTCTGTGGGCAAAGACCGGTTGGCGCGGAGGAAAAGGAGAGCAGTTTCTTCCAGACGAGCACGGCCTTGAGCAGCCAAGAGGCGCGGCCACCATTCGTTGCCAGCAAAGTCCTTCCGGGCCAAAGAGAGCTTCTCGAAGTAATCCTCCAGGAGCAACCAAGCACGCTGAGAGTCGGCGCAGTTGGCGAACATTTTCAACAACTCCGTGCGTTCGGCGACGGCGCTTTTGGAATCGGCTAACTCTCGGCGCAAATCGGCAAACGCCCCATAGGCGTTTTGGAGCACGGAATGGTTGGCGTCGTATTTGTTCGTTTGAACAGAACGATGGGAATGACCGTTCTTAGCTTTAGACATTTCGAAGGCTTCCAACGGGCGGGTTAAATCGCACGCGTTGGGTCGGAGAGTCCAATCGGGTGGTGTACAAGCGCGTTGGCAACCCGCCGACTGGGGCCGTGGCTAGCACGTACAAGCCCAGCGGCTTGGTGCCCAGGAACAAATGAACTTCAGTCGATAAATTGTGCATTGCCCAGAAGCCCCGGCTCGGGTCGGACAAGAGCCAGAACTCGGTTGTCCCCTAATCCTATACAACAAAGGCCCTTGTCTGACAACACTTGAGTGGAGCAGCCGTTCCGGGGCGTTCAGCAAGGTCGAACCACTCCGGGCGCGGGCGGAGGGCGGCTTGGCGGGAGGATCGGCTCGAAGGGCGTTCCTAGACGCCGCCGATGTACTTCCGATCGTCCCAAACTGCCTTTAGGGAGGTGAGATTACGGCGGTCGAGAATATGTTTTGCGGCAGTGACAAGCTTGCCCTTCTTGAGAGCTTGCCAAGCATCGCTGGCACTGATGGCGGAGAACTGCAACACGCTGGGATCGCGGTAGCAGTCGATCATGCAGCGGGTGCAGCCGTCACGGATGATCTTGGATTGGTCAAATTCGTAGATGCTGCACATGGGCGTCTCCCAATAGTGGCAGCGATAAAGGTTCAGGTTCCAGTCCAGGTAGAAGTATTTGTGCCCGCCAAGGCAGCCGAACTTCTCGGGTTCCTTGCGGAGATGCCGTTGCATCTCGGAGAGGGACTCGGCCGGATTGACCACGGGGAAGCCGCTATTGCGCTTCATGGCCTTGATCTTCTCGAAGACCTGGATGAGTTCCTCGGTATTGTAAGCGACCAGCTTCGACTCGCTAAAGCTCAAGTAGCTCGAACCGAGGGTGGTGAGAGGATAACTGAAGGTGCAAGTGTGAAATCCCAACTCGGTGAGGAAGCCGGGCAGTTTCTCATAGTCCTCGATGAGTTTGCTGGCGGTGATACTGGCCGTAGTTTGAATTCCGAGGTCCGCAAAGATTGAGTTGGCGTGCTTGATCTTACGGCAAACATCCGGAAGGCCTCTGTTTTTCTCGTGGCTGGTGACCTCGTGGGAATCGATCGACATGATGACGCTACTCAGGCCGTCCGCAGCGAGATCACGCATGTTCTGGTCAGTCCAGAGCGAGCCGTTGGTGCAGATCATCGGGCGGATACCCCGCTCGGCAGCATAGCGCACCATGGCCCTGAGATCGCGATGGACCATGGGCTCGCCACCGACGAAGAGGAGGTAGCCGATGTGGTTCTTGACAGCGATATCGATAACGTCGCGCGCCTCCTGGAGGGTGACGCTACGCCGTTTTTTAGGATCGAACCGATCCACGGCGAAGCCGCAAAAATCGCAACGAGCGTTGCAGATGTTGGTGATAGCAAATTGCAAGTAGCCCGGTCCACCATGCTCGAGGACCTCGCCGATGAGTTTGAAGGCGCTCTTGCGCGGGCGGACGACCGGGCTGGATGGCACGGCAACGGACGGTCCCGTGTCTGGGACGGGAGGGTTGGCAACAGGTGCGGCAATGCTCATTCGCTACAAAGTCGCTGATAGTGTCCGGTAAAGCCAATCGATACCAACCATTTTTTGGCGGCCGAAGATTGGAGTTGGGACCGCCCGGGGGCTATTGGGGGGTTGTGGGAAGACGCAACTGCCTGAGCTACAACCGTCGCCCCGAGTTGTTTCGCCCTTGACGCTGCGCTGGGGTGGTTAAGACTGGAGGGAGCGAGTTCACGAGGGGGAGGGACGTGAGCGCGTGCCATGATCGTCCTTTATACCGCATATCGCAATCTCGGTGGGGTCGAGCAACTGATCGTCAATCTCTCGTCCGAGTTAAAGCGGACTGGGGTGCGGTACAAAGTGCTCGCCCCGCATGACGGCATGGTATGGAAGAAGGTGTCGGACTACACGCCACCGGAGGCGCTTTTCGACTCGGAGTCGCTATTCTGCCGCCGGCCCGCCCCTCACTTGGTGGAAATAAGAAAAGCCGCCCTAGCCCCAGGCGACACCCTCCTTCTTCCCAATCCTCAGGATGCAATCCGACTACGTTGGCCAAATCCCAAAGTGCTGTACTGGAACGTCTATCCGGAGACCCTGCTGTTGGGCTATACTCCGCCAGTGCGGTGGATGAATCGCTTCCTCAAGGGGTGGATGATCGATAGGCTGGCGGCTGAGCGTTCGCTCTGTTTCATGGACAACATCGGGTTGCGATGGACCAGGCAGAAGTTTGCGGCAACCATTCCTGAACCGATCTACTTGCCAATACCCATACCCACGGTCGAGGTCAGTTCCTTTGTCCCGCGGAAACGTACAATCCAGGAACCTCTTCGGATCAGCTATCTGGGACGCGCGGTGGATTGGAAAGTCTTGCCGTGCGCGTACTTCCTGGAGCGAGCGGCGAGGCACCGCCCGGTAGAAGCCCATATTTTTACAGACAGCGCCGAGGATTTTCGCCGGCTTTGGCCGGCTGGCTTGGTAGCGCCACGGGCACAGGTCACTTATCACGAACATGTCCATGGAACTCGTCTCAGAGAAATGCTGCTGACGGTTTCGGATTTGCACGCGGCGATGGGCACCTCGGCTTTGGAGGGAGCGCGCCTGGGCCTGCCCACGGTGGTGGTTGAGGCTTTCACCGAGCCGGCATTCGCCGAAGTGGCCAAGTATCGATGGCTGTATGAGGGCGAATGTTTCTTTCTTGGAGCAATCATCTCGGCGGAGAATCCAACGAGCAATGGCCGAGAGATTGCGGAGTTGATTCAGGAATTGGAGCGCGATCCCCTCTCAATTTCGCAAAGCTGTTTTTCCTATTCCAAGGCAAACCACGACTTAGCGGCGGTATGTGCACGGTTTGTTGCGCTTGCCCAGGGCGCGAGAGGACGGTTACGGAGCATCCACCGGGGGTTGGCACTGGACATGGTCGAGATTCTGGCTCGACAGGTGGTGGGGCGCGAAAGCACGGGGAACATTGAGCGCCCTGCCGGTTAGGCTCATGCCCCTGAATTCGGCGGGAGGCTTCCCCGGAGGTTGCGGCCGGGAATCCAATCCCAGGGAAGGCATCAGCCTGTGCAGCTGGACGGGCCAACTGCTCAATTCTTAAGGAAGTTGGGCAGGAACCGGTGGATGTAGGCCGCGATCCGGGTGTTGGGGACTCGGATCGCAATGGTTCTTAAGCAAAGGGCACCAGCTATCGTACCCATAAGGAGTCCGAGAACCCCGTACCAAACGCGCGGCAGGAGAAAATTGAGTAAGAACGCCAGCGAGACACTGAGGCCCGACCAACCCCAGAGCTTCAGATTCGCCGAGGAGTAGCGGAACCCAGTTAGCTTGCCGATCACCACCAGCATTAGGGCCCAATAAAAGGCATAAACAACGAAGAAGGCGACACCGGCACCTACAATTCCCCAGAAGCGACAACCGAGCCAGATCAGGCAAACGTGCAAGACATTGGACACAGCTTCGGTGCACAAAAACAACACCTTGCGCCCCTGAGCGATCTGGACAAAAGCGAGGGGCCAGGAGGCGACGCGGCCGAACACACCCAGGATCTGCCAACGCAGGACTTCAATCGCCGGCTGGAAAGCAGAGGAATAACAGAGGTAGATAATGAGGGGCGCCAGGGCCAGAGTGAATATGATGCCTGGAAGCGCGAGTAAGACCGAAATCTCGGTTTGCTCGTTCACCAGGCGATTCACGACTTGGGGTTGCGTCGATGACGCGACCAGCCTGGGATAGTAATCAGCGCCCATCGCCTGGAGAATGAAATTGGTGTAGACGAAAGATAAAGCGAAGGCTGCCTGGTATTGCCCCGCCGCGTCCAAATCGAGGCGACGGAGCACGATGAGCCGGGTGAGGTAGGCCACCGCAGCCGCCATGAGTCCCGAGAGCATCATGACACCGCCGAGGGCGACCAACTCTCGTGCACCGACTAAGGTCGCACGCCAACTAAGCCGGGGGGCCGAAGATGGGAGTTTTCGAGCGTAGAACCAGCAGCCTAGCCATTGGGTTAGGGCGGCCAGGATCAGGGCCGGAACTATGCCATCCAAGCGCCACCAATAAAGGAAGGGCAAGCTGATGACGGCGCCGACGAGGCCGCCGACAATGGTACCCGCTGCCAGCTTGGAGATCTGGCGCAAACCTTGGAGCACGGCCGATTGAGCAGCCCAAAGAACACCTAGGAGCACGGTCACGGAAAGCCACCTCAGCCGTTGAGTATGGGATTGGTTGGCGAAGGTCCACTGGCTGAGCAAACCCGCTGCCAGGAGGGCCAGGCCGGAGCCGACCAACCCGATGAGGAGGGCCATGCGGCGCACGACGAGGGCCGTCTCTCCGACTTTCAGATTATCTCCTGAGCCTCCGGCGTCGGCAATTTGGCGAACGCCGCTGACGGTCACGCCCGAGGCGAGTGTATTGAGGGTGTTCAGCGTGGCAACATAGGTTGACATGAGCCCCACCCCGGCCGGCCCGAGCCAGACTGCGCTGAGCTTGCCCCGCACTACGTTGACGAGGACGCTGATGACCGAAGCGCCCCCGATAATGGTGGTCGATTTTAGTGCATCGCCGTAGGACGTGGAGTGATCCTCGGAGGCGGAAACGGAATCAGAACCGCCTGGTGGTTTGGGCGAGGCCAAGTTCGGAGCGTCGCCCATTGATCACGGAGCGTTTTGGGCGATTGCCGCGAGGTACTGCTGGTGGTCCCGAAAGTAATCGTTGGGGTCGTAACACTCCGACGCCAAGGCCAAACAAACTGAGCCAGAGGAGAAGTTATCCATCTCGCGCCAGATCATGGGCGGAAGGTACAAGCCTTGGTAGGAGCGGTTGAGGTGAAAACGCTGCTTTTCGTCTCCCCGAGATACGATCACATCGAAACTTCCGGACATGGCGACCAGAAACTGGTGGCACGTCTTAAGCGCGTGCCCGCCGCGATCAGCCCCACCCGGGACGTCGTAAAGGTAGAACACACGCTTGATCTGAAAAGGGATATGGCGGCCACCCTCGATAAAGGTCAGGTTGCCGCGCGCGTCACTGATCTTGGGAAGCAAGCTTACCCGACAGAGGCCTTCGTGACGGGGAACCGGATCACCCGGGTTTGGCGACTGCATCGGGAGGGGGGATCACTTCGCCGGGGGATGGCCAGCGACGACGTAGTTTTCGGCAGCGATGTCGGGGTAACGCTCGCCCAACTGCATAAAGGCCTCGACCATTTCCGCACTCCAGGTTTCCTCGATCTGCCGATTAGAGAGGGGTTTGATCCAGTAGCCGCCAAAGACCTCAATCTTGAGTCCAGCTTGAGTAAACGCGTTGCGGAAGCCCTCAGGATTGAATACACGCCGGTGCCCATGATGACGATCAAGATCGTTCATCGTGTCCTCAGTGGGAAGCATTCCCATGATGACTGCCGCCTGGCGGTGTAATGAACGCGCATTGGGCACTGCAGCGAGAACACGCCCTTGGGGAGCCAGCCAGGTCTTTGCCAGGCTCAGAATCTCCACCGGGTCGATGACATGTTCCAGAACATGGCCCAAAACGATAGTGTCGAAACGCTGATCGGTGCGGAACTGCTCGAAAAGCGAGTGGAAAACTGTGGCTTGGGGGAATCGCTTGCGCAAGTCGTCGCAGAAGGCAGCGCTGCCGTCAACAATGGTTAAGTGCTTTGACACCGGAGCGAGCAAAGCCGTCATAATCCCTTCGGCGGGCCCCAATTCGAGCACCCGATCGGGTTGCAGGTACCGGGAAAAGATCCGGAACGTATACTGGATCATGGTCCCGCTTACGCCCTTTGCATACCAGGAATCGGAGGCGATTTCCGCCAGACGTTGCAGTTCAGTAGTAGAGGACATGGCTAGCGAGACCAAATAAGCATAAACTTGAGCCTATCAATCGGGAGGGAGAAAGCAAACTCCAACTTCGGTTTGGGGGGCGGGCGAAGTTGACACAGCCCTTGGCTACGGAACCCAGCCGAGGCGTTTAGCGATCCTCTGTGCTTGGGGTTCAAGGCGGGAGTTGAGGGCGGGCCAAGATTCTTTGGGGCAGACGTGTTTGACTGCGTCGTGAAGCGAATCTCCAAGGCGGAGATGCTCTTTAAGAATGGCGGCGCGGTGCAGGCCGCAGGAATCGTGGAACGAAACGACGTGGCTGTTGGCGATAGCTGTAATTGAGTAAAGAGTATCCAACTTGAGTGTTTCGAATCCTGTCCGGTAGGTGAGAAGCGCGCTTTCGACGGCGGCCAAGGAGCCTTTGCGGATGACCCAGCGTCCCCATTCGGCGGTCCGTTCGACAGGATTGATGTTATAGAGCCCCACCAGGCCTTCCCCTTCATGGTTTGAACGGCGTTCGACGACCCAGTAATAATCTAGATCGCGAGTGAAATAATCATCGAGCCATTCGCGCTGCTTGGAGGCGTCTGAGGAAGTCCGATGGATGTAGCGGACGTAATTGGGGTCGGCGGTGCGGAGTTCCACGATAAACTCGGCATCGGCCATTTCGACGGGGCGCAGGGCGTAGAGGAAGCCCTCGATCCTGAGACTATGGCGCATGATGCTGGTGCAAGTGTTCAGCGAAGCCGCCCAGGGAATTGAGCTGTGGAATTGCCTCTTCCGGGAACTGAACTCCGAACCTCTCCTCCACGGCAAACACGAGCTGCATGTGCTTGAGAGAATCCCAAGCAGGCTCGTTGGCCCGTGTCACGTCCGGGCCAACGGGATGCCCCAGAACAACGGAGAAGACTTCTTGGAGGCCCCGCTCAGTCTCGTTTGAATTCATGATGTATCACTGCCACTTCGACAGGGTAATCTTGGGCGCGGATTCGGCTCAAGGACGTATGTGCGGGAGAGCGACCCTGCTCTGGGAGGCTGGCGCCGACCAACTGCGAGAGCCATTGTCGGGCCGGGGCGTTCCGAGGTCCAGATCGATGCAGGAATTCCACACGGGGAGAGGGAAGCTCCTGGAGCAGTGCTCGAACGGCCGACGCAATCATCAGATCCTCCAGCCGGCGTCCGAGCGCGCGGCAACTGATCGCGACTTCGCGAATAACCAAGGTCTCGGCTTCGCGAGAGGCGACCACCAAGCCGACCAGGCCGCTGTCCGAGAGCCGATCGCTCAGAGCGATGACCGCCAGGCGGTGGTCGGGCGAGGCAAGCAGCTCCGCGAGTTCGGCTTCGGAAAACCGTTCCAAGTTCAGGTTGAACTGGTTGGTTTTCTGTGTGAGCTCGTGCATGCGAGCCAAGTGGGGCCGGGGATTGACCTCGATGCGAAGGCTGACCCGCAGGCTGCGCAAGTATTCCTCGGGGTTTGCAGCGGCCGCGGCCAGCCGGGCGCGCTCGGGTTCCGCATCCAAATCCGCAACCCGCACGGTGTCGGTTGCGGAACGTTCCCACCTCCAGAGGCCCGGGTAGTATTGGAGGGCACGGAGGGTGACGGAGGTGTCAGAGGCGGCATGGAGGGTGTTGATCGAAGGCAACTCGGCCGCAACCGAGGCCAGCTCGCCGGGATTGTCGTCGACGAAGAGAATTGCGTCCAAGCCGATCCGCAGGGACTGAGCCACTTGCCTAAGAGACTCTCCTTTGCTTCCCCAGTTCACTGAAGTAGCTGAGAAGTGTTCCCAGCGAAGGGGGAAATCGGATCGCTCGGTGAACAGGCGCCGGACGTCCGGTTCTTCATTTCGTGAAGTGAGCGCGAGAAAAACACCCTTTTCGCGCAGGGCAAGGAGGTGTTGCTGGAGTGAAAGGTGGCCAGGAGTGAGACGGACCTGGGTGCCGTCCTCGCCGAGTACTCCTTCGTAGAGGGTGTGGTCCAGATCCAAGGCAACCGCTTTGATAGGGGGCGTCGTCAGGCTGGGTGCCCAGCGGCAAGCCAGCTCCCGCGCGACACGCAAACAGGCGGGGTTGCTTAAGCGGGTGCCGCTAAACTTCGCCGCCCGCTCGTCGAAAAAGCGTTGACCCAGCTCCTGCTGAATCGGTCCAAGATCCACGACACGCAAGCCGGCGATGGTTCGCGAGGAGGCGACGAGCGCCTCGTGTGCATCGGGCGGTGCGCCAATCAGCGCCAAAGCAATCGGGGCGGAGCTGAGAGATCTCAGGGTGGTCAGCCGTTCGCTCAGCCAAGGGGCCAACTCGGGGGGAGTGAACTTCTGCGCGTAGTGCTGCAAATCCAACCACACGAGCTCCAGATGCGGGTCCTGGGAATCGTCGAGTCGAAACGAGAGAGAATCATCATAGTCGCTATAGCTAACCTGGGCGTCCCGTCCCCACCAAGCGAACCACCTTGAGGCGACGTCGGCGACGTGCTCGAAGGCATGGTTACGGTGGACGCGGATGCGCAGAGGCGTTAGCGGCCAAGTGACCTGGAGTTTGAGCAGGTCTAGGCGAGCGGGCCACTCGCTAAAGAGGGTGCTTTGCCATTCGGCGCGCGCCAACGCGATCTCGCCCGATGAGATCGGGGGAGAGGATATCGCTGGCAAAAGTTCTGAGGCCATTTTCCGGTTCGGCATGGATCCCGCGTTCACTCCAATGGCACGGGTGCGAGGATGACGTCAACGCCAAAAATCGGCGCGCCAACTGCCCCAAGACCGGAAAAGAACCATTTCCGGGATTGGGGCTGATGTCCTCGTGGAATAGGTGTTGGTGGGTTCACGCTGGGGATGATCGATAGCCCGAGCCAAGCGTCGCGGGATCAGGTTTTTCAGGTTGCCAGCTCCAGCTTCCTGGCCGTAGTAATGTCCCATGGTAAACCAACGGTCGAGGTCTCCTTCGGGGAACCCAATTGAGCGGCGTTCAGGCGCCAGAACCCTGTATCGTCTGAAGGGTCTCGTTTTGTGAAAGTGCCTTTCCTGGACTTCGTGGCCCCGTACCGGGAACTCGAGGCCGAGCTTGACGGCGCTTACAAGCGTTGCATGGAATCGGCGTGGTTCATCCTGGGCAAGGAACTCGAGGCATTCGAAGCCGAATTCGCACGGTATTGCGGGGTCGAACACTGCATCGGCGTGGCGAACGGTCTGGACGCCTTGCATCTGATCTTGAGGGCTTACGGGATAGGAGCAGGTGACGAAGTGATTGTTCCGTCGAACACTTACATAGCGACTTGGCTGGCGGCTTCGCAGTGCGGGGCGATCCCGGTACCGGTTGAGCCGGACATTCGCACATCGAACTTGGCGCCTGAACTGGTGGAGGCTGCGATCGGCCCGAAGACCAAAGCCATCATGCCCGTGCACCTCTACGGACAACCGGCCGACATGGAACCCATCCTGGCTCTGGCTCGGAAGCACAACTTGAAGGTGGTGGAGGACAACGCACAGGCGCAGGGGGCACGATATCGCGGCAAGCGAACGGGTGGTCTCGGTGACGCCGCCGGCAACAGTTTTTATCCAGGCAAGAACCTGGGGGCGTACGGTGATGGCGGGGCGGTCACGACGAATGACGCGGTCTTGGCGGACCGGGTGCGGGTGTTACGCAACTATGGCTCGCGGACCAAATACCTGAACGAGGTGCAAGGCTTCAACTCGAGGCTGGATGAGCTCCAAGCCGCCCTGCTCCGAGTGAAGCTGAGGCGATTGGACGAGTGGAATGACCGGCGCCGGAAAGTGGCCGGGATCTATGACCAGGAGTTGGCCGGCGTTGATGGAATTGAGATCCCGTTCGCACCAAATTACGCAGAGCCGGTCTGGCATCTTTACGTCATCCGCTGCCGCGGAAGGGACCGGGTCCAGGCCAGACTCAGGGAGGCTGGTGTCGGCACCCTGGTTCATTATCCAGTCCCGCCGCACCTCTCCGACGCGTATGAAGGTGCAGGATTCGCGACCGGCTCATTCCCGATCGCTGAGGAACTCGCGAGCACGGTACTGAGCCTGCCGATGGGGCCGCATCTCACTCCAGAACAGGCGCGCTATGTCGCTAGGGTTGTTAAAGAGGCTGTCGCCGAGGCTCAGCCCCTACCCTCATAGAATAGGGGCCAGGTCTGAGTCCCGGGCGCGGCGTTTCTAAGAACTAACGAAGACATGGCCCTCCTAATGGGCGTATCGCTCAGGGGGATCGAGTGGTCACGTTGCAGCGAGTTTGAATCAGGGCGAAGAGCTGACTGGGGGTCAAGATCCGTGACCAATTAAGGAAGTCGGGGGAGTCCTTGTCAGCGCGGGGGGGCTGAGCGAGAACCAGGGAAGTGAGTCCAGGTTCGAAAAGGGTGGCGAAGGCCGCGACTTCAGTCATCTCCGGACTGGCGCGCAGGTGAAGTGGCAGGTTAGCGAAGCCAGGGAGCGCACGGGCTGCTTGGAGAGATCGACGCAGATCCCAAACCTGCATGCCGGCGAGGGTCTGTCCCAGGAGCATAAAGCGGCGGCGGACCTGAGTGACGTAGCGCTGGTCAGAAGTCAGGGCGGTGAGTCCGATACCTCGAGGGGCGAACGTGACGTAAGCGATCTGGCGCTCGCGGAGGTTGCGCTTCCACGCGGTGAACTGATCGGTGTTTTCCGTCGCGACTGGTTGGTCGGAGTTGACGCCGGCGGCGGCCAGTTCCTGGGATAGGGGGGCGGCGAAGCCGATCCGAGCGAGGTCCAATTGGCGGCGCCACCGGGGTTCGTCCACAACTTCGAAACGCACTTCCCGGACCTCAACGCCGACCGGCTGGGCGACGTAGAATCGGAGCGTCACCCCCGGCTGGCTGTCAAGCTCATGGATGGAGAGGCTCAGCCCTTCGGATTCGGTGGAGGACACGAGATGAGCGTTCAATGGCGTGGGGGAGATCGGCCATCCGCCAAAGGTTTTTCGGCGCAGGTCATCGAGGGCAGACGCGCTGGCCAAGGGTTGTCGGTCACTGGCGAGCTTGACGAAATTCTCGAAGCACTTGCTGGTAACTTCGTCGGAGGGCAACTGATCGAACACTTTCAACTGTTGGCCGCTGAAGAGGGGGGCCGCAGCGGTCTCGACGAGGCGCTCCTGGTGCATAAGGAACCGGTTGAACCAGCGGAGGACCGGAACCTGCAAATCTTGGGTGTCGTGGTGCTCGCCTTCGGTGATGAGCAGGCCAAGTTGGTCCGTGGCACCGCAAAGGTCGTAGATTTGCCGGACTTTCTGGTGCAGCCGACTGACGCCATCGAGGGGGAAAATGGTGTCTTTATCGGTATTGCATATCAGGAGTGGACGCGGAGCCACCAAGGCCGCGACCTGGGGAAAGTCCCAACGGTAGGTATTGACCGGGAACATGCAGTCGCAGTGGCCCTCGACAGTGCCATCGATGACGTGGTTCTCGAGGTCGGTAATGCCCGCGACCGGGCAGGCGGCCTGAATGCGTTCATCGAGGGCGGCGATCCACCAGGAGGTGGCACCACCTCCGCTCCGGCCGGTCACGCCGAAGCGGGATTTGTCCACTTCGGGACGGGTTTCAAGGTAATCCAGGGCGCGGATGACGTTCCAGGCTTCGGCGCCGCCGCTGGTGTACCCGCGGGAATTCCACCACCACATGCCATCGCGATAGGTGCCGTGGTGACGACCCTCAACTTCGCCCAACTCAACGGTATCCAGCACAAGGCAAACGTAGCCGTTGCGGGCAAACCAGATGCCGTGGTGTTGGTAGGTAACTTTACAGCCGAAACTCACGCCGTTGGTTTTCACCGGGGAATGGCCACAGACATACAGGATCGCGGGAGCCGGTTTTTCGAGATGCTTGGGGAGGTAGAGATTGGCGGTTACGTACAAGCCAGGCATGGACTGGAAATACAGCTTCTCAACGGTGAATTCCGGGTGGTCGATGGTCCCGGTCACCGTGGCGTGCAGGTCTGTCTTCGGGGGCAAGGGATCGAGCGAGAGCATTTCGTAGAGTTGACGGCGGAACTGATCCTTGCGGCCATTCCAATCGTCGCGGGTGTGGATTTCCGCGAGGCTGGAGTCCGCGAGCCGTCGGGTTTCGGCCCGGAAATAGTCAGCGAACATGCGGTCACCAATCGTGGAGTTGGTGGGTGGGTGGCCGTATGGGTTATGGAAGGCTGCGGCCAAGGAGGGGCGTAGGGGAATGAGAGACGCTAGCAGCAGAGCGATCAGGGCAACCTTCGTTTGCATAAGTCAGCGGGTGTGTTGCGGGCGAATCTAGGAGAGCGGGCGGCGCGACACAAGGCCTGAGCCCGGCTTATTTGGTGGCCACTTCATAGACCATACGGGCGCCATTGGCGGGATCGGCGGCAACATCGGCGGTGAACTGGATCGAGTCTTTCTCGGCGTGAACGGGTACCGAGGCCAAACGCTTGCCGCTGGGCGCCAGAGCCCAGACCTGATACCGCGCGGGAGACTGGAGCCGGATGCTGAGGTCGGCCTTTCCGGCGCGGGCCAAGTGCGGCAGATGACCCCACTCCAGGAGTGTTCGGCGAGCGGCTTCAGCGTAGCGGATGTCCGAGTTCTGGAGATCGGTTAGGTGAGTGACCAAGAGCCGGCTGCTGCGGCGAATGGGATTGGAATCCAAGGAACTCACCCAGAGCGTGGCGTCGCTCCCGGAGAGGGTGAAGGACACGCCGCCGACGGTGGTTTCGACACGCCGGCCTTGGGGAGCGTAGCCGCCCGCGGTGCGAGGCGTATCGAGGATGAGGCGATCGGTTTGTCCGTCGATGGTGATCTCACCGGTCTCACTGCGAAACATCTTGGTCACCGGATCAGGGGCCCCTCCGTTGACGAAGAGGCCTCGTTTCCCAAGTTCCGCGATAAGCTGTCCGTTATCCACGGTGTATGGGTCCAGGGCCAGGGTGGCTTTGCTCGTGTAAGCGGAGGCCGGAGTTTGCCACCCCAGGGGCAGGAATGCCGTGTGAGGGAACGTTTGGGCCGGGGAGGGCGCGACTTGAGTCCCGACTCGAGTCGACCACGCCAGCCAGTGCCACTTGGGAGCGAGGGTGGGGATCTTGGCTGCTGGCCCGGCCAAGTCGGCGTCGGTCATCACCAAGGCGACACTGTGCGGGGCGGTGGCGAGATCGCCGCGCAGGAACAGACATAGCGAGGCTCGCTCGGCTGCTTGGCTGAGGGGGTCGGAAGCCATGTCGAAATAGCCCATAGGTGTGGGCCTGAACATGGCCTCGCGGCTGTGGCTGTAGGCGAACCTCCAAATGCCGCCCCAACCTTGGAGGGCGCCGAGGGCGCCGGTGAGGATGCCGCCGACGCCACGGAATCGTCCCGGTCCGGAGTAATTATACTCGGTGACCGTGAAGGGTTTTCCAAACAACCGAGTGAAGGTAAGGCTGCGACCGCCGGCGGCGCCCTCGGCGAGCGGACTGGTATTGGAGCAGCGGCTGGGCAAGCGCCAGGAACCTTCGAGGAACTGCGGGTGGTCGACATAAAAGTGGTCGTCTACGTAATCGTAGATCTCGCGGGCGGACTGGTCGGTGGTGAAGCGAGTCCATGAACTGGAGTTGCTGACGAGGGCGCGACAATTCAATTCGTCATGGAGGACGGCCTCCATCCGAAGCACCATGTTCCGTTCGGTCGCCGCTAAAAAGGCGATACAGTCGCGCGCTCTTAACCCATCGGCTTGGAGGCGCTGAGGCAACTCCACAGACTGAGTGGCAGGGTTCTCCGATTCCTTCAAATCAGAGCCCCAGGCGACAGCGAGAGCAGAGCGGTCGGCATAGTGTTTAGCCAGCCAGCGGTTCCATGCGATCTTCCACTCTGGGATCGTGAGGATGTCTTTGAAGAAATTGCCGAAATTGCCTTCGTTGATCATGGCCAACCATGCCAACCCTGGCTCGTCAGCATAGCGCCGCTGAGTGTAGGGGTTGACGTGGTTGAGGAAGGCCTGGGCGAAGGCATGCCAATCGTTAAACGCGCCCTCGTGGACTGGCACCAGGATCTTGAATGTGTCCATGGGAATCTGCCCGTCGCGATCGATGCCGATCTGGCGGTAAGGAACCGGACGCGAGACGAAGAGATCGGTAGTCAGGTAAATGCCGCGACGGATAAGCGTCGCCGCCAGATAGTCAAGCTGGTCGAGCTTCTGGGGATTGAGGGTGGAGGTGGGTGATTGCCCCTGAGTGAGATCACGCTCGTAATGGTGGATGCGAACAGCGTTGTAACCAAGGCGGACGAGGCGGTCAGCCAAATGGTCGGCGTCTTCGCGGCCGAGGTATTGGGCTCCGAAGCAGAGGTTCACGCCGTAAAATCGCTGGGCTTTTTTCGGGGAATTTGCGAAGGCAAATTGTCCGTCGGGACGAGCGATCACGCGACCATGTTTTCCCGCCGGCGCGTCGACAAAGCCCATGGCCGAAAAGTCCAATGCGGAGCCAGGCTCGATGTCCAATTCCGAGCGCAGCGGTACCCAATCGTCTCCGGCGGTGATGACTACGGGTGCGTTGGTGTTGGGGGTCGACGGGGTTTCGGCGGCGGAGAGAGCCGAGGTACGGAGAAGGCTGGAGAGAGCGGTAAGGAGCCCGAAAACAGCAAAGAAGTTCATGATGATTCTTCTGCGATTAGTCGCACGTTAGGCTGGTGGTGCCGGGAGGTAAAGCCGCGAAATGCCGGAGGCGTGCCGTGGACGCTCGAGCTGAGAAGGGAGCTGAGAGCCGTAGGGGAATGGGGAGGCCGTGCAAAACGGCAAGGGATAGGTTAGCGGCCCGCTCAGGCGAAGAGTGAATCGTCCGGGTTGCGGGTTGCTCCTGGGTGCGGCTAACCTTTTTGCCATCCGCTCGATCGGCGCATTTTGGGGTCACGGAAGCGGTTGCCAATCGGGGAAGATGGGGTTTGGTTGCATGCAAGTTGCGTTGATTAAGGCTGTTACGGGTAGGGGCAGGCAGTCGGTATGGGGCGGGAAATAGAGCGGATATTCCAACATTTGGAGCGGATAATTCAGGATTTGGAGAAGCTAATTCAGCTTTTGGAGAGGATAATTCAGGTTTTGGAGAGGGTGCTTCAGGATTTGGCGGGGGGAGAATCGGGAGTGGCGGCCGCGGGCATTTAGGATGGCAGAGCCACGAACAGAACACTTTACAGAAGCAAACGAAGGCAAAGAAGGCGGGCTCCAGGAGAAGAGGAAGCGGGTTTGAGGTTTCAAATTTGAGATTTGAGATGAGACCAGTGCCGTGGTGCGGACCCGCGCGAAGCGGTGGACACACGGCGGCGCAGATCCTTGACGGCGTGGTGCAGGACCATGGTTGGACTCGGTCGCTGTTCATGGTCGGCAAGATAGCGCGAGGCTGGCCTATTGTCAATCGTATTTATAATCTAGTTATTTATGGCCCGCCTGCCTTGCTGGTCATGGTGGTCACAACCCAGACGGGTACTATCCCCAGTTGGGCTCAAACATTGGAATTCGTTCCAATCCTGAACCTGAGGGTTGATGGTGTCCCTGTGGTCTCGGGCCTGCATGGTGCTGACGTGCATCAGTGGGCAGGCCAGCAGGTCACACTCGATTTCAGCAACAAAGATCCGTTTTTGGGTGTCTGCACTGGGCCCGTGACCGGGGAGAACGCCCCCTTGGATATTGTGGGTTTTATTCCCACTCCTGAACCATCCACGTGGGCGCTACTGACCTTCGGTCTTGGCGCGCTGATCTGGTCCAAGCGGCGGCGTGAGGGAAGAACGGCGGAGGGGAGTGGCAGGTTGCCACCTGGCTGGGGCCGAGGAGGGAGACACTGCAGTCGCTCCTGTCTAGCAAGCCGATGGGTTGGGGCTGGCTGTGGTTTGGCGGGGTGATTTCGGCCGTCCCTGCGGACTGGGGGCCGGATGGACGGTGACCCCGACCCTGAAGGGCTTGGGCTGTCTTCACCCGGCCCTCCGGGCCGCAGCGGCAGGAACCCGGGGGGACGATGATCATCTGGAAGGACAGTACCGACCAAGGGAGTGATGATGGGCTGGCCGCTGATGGAACGGGTGGACGGGATGGACGCAGACGCGAGAGGTGAGAGGAGTAATGCGTTTGGAGCGTTTTACGCTGATGCGGCCGGGGACGGCCGCGGACCGGGGATTTATGGCGTGTGGAGAATCGCTTGAGTCGCGGGGGACCATTGCGGTGAGGCGACCTGAGGGTCGCGCACCCGGGGGCGGGCTGCTGGCGGTGGGAGTTTGAACGCGCGGGCAGATCCGATATGCTCGGAGGTTGCCACGTTGCTGCGGCTCATAGAGACCGCGCTCCGAAGGCGGGCAGGCATCGCCTCCGGACAATTCGGCGCGAGGCGTTTCTCAAGGACCTAGAGAACCCGAACGGGGCGGGATTGGGACGGTGTTGGGAATCGTTTGAGTCGTGGGGCGCATTGCGGTGAGGCGACCTGAAGGTCGCGCACCGTGGGGCGGGCTGCTTGCGGCGGGTTGAACGCGCGGGTAGACGCGATACGCTTGGAGGTTGCCACGTTGCTGCGGCTCATAGAGACCGCGCTCCAAAGGCGGGCAGGCATCACCTCCGGGCAATTCGGCGCGAGGCGTTTCTCAAGGACCTAGAGAACCCGAATGGGACGGTATTGGGAATCGTTTGAGCCGTGGGGCGCATTACGGTGAGGCGATCTGAAGGTCGCGCACCGGGAGCGGGCTGCTTGCGGCGGGTTGAACGCGCGGGTAGACGCGATACGCTTGGAGGTTGCCACGTTGCTGCGGCTCATAGAGACCGCGCTCCGAAGGCGGGCAGGCATCGCCTCCGGACAATTCGGCGCGAGGCGTTTCTCAAGGACCTAGAGAACCCGAACGGGGCGGGATTAGGACGGTGTTGGGAATCGTTTGAGTCGTGGGGCGCATTACGGTGAGGCGACCTGAAGGTCGCGCTCCATGGGTTGGTCCAAGCGGATATCGCGGCGTGGGCGCCGCTCGGACGGGTGCGGGGCGAGGCTGCTCTGAATCGCTTGCGCCGCGGGGACCGCTACGGTGAAGCGACCTGAAGGTCGCGTTCCGGGGGTGGAGTGCCGAGCAGGTCGGAGTTTGTGAGAGTATGCAACACGCTCGGATGCCCCTGCCTTGCTGCGGCCGGGGACGGCCGCGCCGGGGCGTTTGCGGCGGGGCGGCGGCTCGGGACACGGGAGGGAAAAGGCGTGGGAGACGGACGGAATCGAGGAGACAATCACGTTGAGGCGACCTAAAGGTCGCGCTCCACGGACTGGTGGACGCCGAGATCGGGGTTCAGGAGAATGGGCGACCCGTTTGGCAGCGGTTACGTTGCTGTGGGCGGGGAGGGCCGCGCGCCGAGGTGTCACGGTGATGCGGGGTAAATCCCGAGGGGTCCTGGCTTCCTAGCGGTTTACTCGAACTCGTAATTGATCTCGACGCGACCGACTTGAGCATCGGACCGGAACTCGATCCGGAGGAACCTGGCTCCGGGACTGACCAGTTCGCTCTCGAAAAGGACCGGGGTCCAGTAGCCGTAGTCGCCCGCACCACCGGAATAGCTCTTTGGCTTGTTGGGGACGTCGGCGAAAGAGGCACCATCGGAGGAAACGGAGAACCTGAGGTCAGTCGAAGCCTTCGGGAAGAAGGCGTAAAGTTTGAACGAGCGGATGGTGGTATTGACCTGGTAGGTGATCGAACTTCCGGGTGTTCCGGCCAAGCGGCTGGCGTCTTCCTTCGCTTTGCGGCAATCGCGATCCTGAAAGGTCAGATTGCCGGTGTGGGCCTGGACATGAGAAAGGTCAGCCATTTCGTCGACCAAGGTTCTGTGGGTCATTCGAACGGGATTCGACACGTTGGAGGGCTCGGAGAGGCCGGCATGATTGCGGGCACGGACGCGATAGAAGCAGGTGCCTTTGGGGGCCTGGGTGTCCGCGAAGAGCGGCCGATATTGCACGGCAGTCTCGTCTACTGCGGACGCGATTACCGACCAGGGGCCGGCCTTGGAGGCGGCGCGTTCAAGCTGGTAATCGAGGGCTCCGACAGAACCCTGCCAGGAGATGGAGGCTGGGGCGATGATTGGGAGGAGTTTCGGCGGTTTGGGAGCGGGAACCTCGGGAACGGGCAAACCACGGATTTGATAGGCCTTGCGTCGCATCAGGCTCATGAGATTGGTTTCGTCGTAATCGGCTCCGGAGGCGAATCCCGGCCAGTGATAGGCCTTGAACTTGTTGCCGCCGGCCGGTTCACTGTGCCAGTAGAATCCACCGTCACGATTGCGGAAGCGCAGGCTCCAGGCGAGCGCGCCCGCGGCGCCGCTTTCGGCCACGGCATCCATGGTCGCAGCCATTTCCTCGGTGCCGGCAAAGCCGAACTCCCCCACGACGTAAGCCTTTCTGCCTTTGGCCCGCTGGGCGTTGGCACGAACAAGGTCGGCGAACCGCTTGGGGCCACCGGGATAGTGGTGAGTGGTCACGATGTCCACGCCCTTCTCGGCCAGGGATTCTTCACGAAGTTCGGTGGTGAGAAAGCCGTCCATGACCAAGTGGTTGGTGTCGAGACTCTTGATGTAGGCGGCGATCTCCCTGGTCCAGGCCGGCGGGGAGGACAGCTCATTGCCGGTTTCCCAGCAGAAAATGGCCTTGTCATCGCAGTAGCGTATTCCGGTGCGAGTGTTCTTGCGCAGGACGAGAAAACGGACGGTGGCCTTGAAATCGCTGATGATCTGAGGATCGGTCCAAAAGGCCTCCTTGGGCTTGCCGCGAAAGCCGGCGTACTCGTTGATCCCCCCCCACCAGCTCCAGTTGTCCACGAAAGGCACGACCACGCGGACGCCGGTCTGGTTGGCGACCTGGAGCACCTCGTCGAGGGAGCGGAAAGCGGCTTCGTTGAAGCGGCCGGGGCCGAGGACATGGCGAGGCGCTCCCGGGGTGTCGTTGGTGCGTACGACCGAAAGCACATAGCTGCGAACTACGGTTCCGCCCGCTTGCTTCACCGAAGACAAGGCGTCGAGGATTTCGAACCGGTCCGGTAGCCGCCAGGGGTTGATCTCGGTGAAGGCGACGTTGTCCTCGACCAAATGCAAGTTTGGTATGTTGAAGGAGATGAACCGAAAGGGACGCCCGCCCTCAACCAGTTGATCGCCCTGCGTGCGAATGAAATCGGTGAACCCGGATTGGTTAGCGCGGAGGGAGTTCACCAACGTGAGCGAGGCCAGCAAGAGCAGGCAATGACGGAGTGCTTTCATGGCGAAATGAAGATTTGCAGGCGGCCGAGCCTGAACACGGGAAGATTCGAGTCTGGTTTGACTAAGCTTTTTCCAGTTTATCGTACCAGTTAAACTTGATGAAAATGCTGGTCACCGCCAGGAGCACGGCGATGCCGGCGACCCAGGACCAGTGTTGAAGGACAATATAGATCGGCAGCGCGGTGAGACACAGTTGCCAAACGATTCCGACGAGGACGTTGATGGTGTCGCGACCAAAATCGCGGTTGGGCTGGAAATTCGGATCGTCCCGCTGGGCCTTGCGGCAGATTGGCCCCCAAAAGCCCCAAGGGCGAACAGTCTTATAGAATTTGAGCAGAATGCCCTCGTCCTCCGCGGGGCTGAGGAAGGTGCCGAGGAGGCAGCCGGCCAAAGAGAGCAGGAGGAGGACGGGAAAGATGTAGAGCATGTTGGGGATCGGGCCGTAGGTAGACTCGACGATTGTGGGGACGACCATGGCGCCGACGATCCCCGCGAGCATGCCCCAGAAATAACCGTAGCCGTTGAAGCGCCACCAGTACCATTTGAGCACGTTGGCCATCACGTAGCCGCCATAAAGCGCCCCGACGATCCACATGAGGACGTCGGTGATGCGGGTGGTGAGCAGACCCAAAAGAATGCCGATGATCAGGACGGCGACGGAGGTGATGCGGCTGAGGCGGACATCCGCCTTAGATGTCGAGGATGGGTTGAAGAAGCGCTTGTAGATGTCGTTGACGATATAGGCGGGGGCGGCGTTGAGGGTGGCGGCGAAATTCGACATGAAGGCGGCCAGCAGCCCGGCGAGGAGCAGTCCCACCACGCCGGCAGGAACATACTGAGTGAGGACGATGGGCAGGAGTTTCTCGAAATCGGGCTTGGGCATGCTCTGGAGCTGGGGCATGCAAAAGGCCAAGCCCAGGACAGTGAGGCCGGTGATCATCAGGTAGCGCGGGAAGTAGAGGACGACGCAAACCATGCCATTCATCATGCAGGCTTCGCGCGGGTTGCGGGTGGCCAGCACGCGCTGCATGTCGTAATTGGGCGAGGGCCCGGCGAGGCTAGCGAGGACGCCTTTAAAAAACATCAAGCCAAAGACGATCATAAACAGGTCATTGCCGTCCTGGCGCAGGGCGTCGTTTACTTTGTCGAAGATCCCGGTCCAATCCATCCCCAGATGCCAGCCGAAGAACGGGTTTGCCCAGCCGTCGGGCATGTGCCCTTGAAGCATCGCCGGGGACACTTTCCAGATGGCCACGATGCCAATGATGACCGAAGTGGTGGTGAGGATGGTGAATTGCATCACCTCGGTAATGACGACGCTCACCATTCCGCCTTTGATAGAGTAAACCGAGGTCAGGAGAAGGATGATGATGGCGTAGATATTTTCGTCGGAGAGCAAGCCTTCGGTGGCGCCGGTGAAGCGCCAAGGCAACATGACGACGGCGAATTTCCCGATGCCTTTGAAGGCGTAGGCGAGCATGCCGATGACGTTGACGAGGGCGAAGAGCACGACGCTCAGATGGGCAAGATTGGCGCCGGTGCCGCGGCCGAAACGGGTCTGAATCCATTCCGCGCCGGTGAGGACGTTGGAGCGCCGCAACCAACCGCTCAGGAACATCATCAGGAAAATCTGGTTAAACACCGGCCAGACGAATGGCAGCCAGATGCTTTTGAGGCCGTAGGCAAACAGGATATAGACCATCCACATGGTGCCGCTGATGTCGAACATGCCCGAGGCATCTGAAATACCGAGCACGTACCAGGGGAGGGATTTGCCACCGAGAAAATAGGAGTCGAGGTCCTTGGATCCCCGTTTCGAGACCCAGAAGCCGATCAGGAGGGTGATCGCGAAATAGGCGACGATGATGCCAAGATCAAGGGCGTGCAGGCTAAGTGCGTGCTGGTTCATAGCGGCGTTTCACGGGCTGTCGCTTGCAGCTTGGCATGATCGATTCAGTACGTGCAAGCTTGTGAAAATGGCTTTTCTTATCCTTGAGCGAGGTCAAGGGATTGGCGGTCGGTCCGGATGGAAGAGCCGTGGCTGGGAGGACCCGGGGGGGCGGGGGTGTGCGGTCTGGGCGGGAGAGTCTAGGGATTAAGATTAAGATTAAGAGCAGGAGTAGGATTAGAGTAGGAGCAGCGGCAATGGGAAGGGGAATGGATTGGCGGAGAGGGAGCGAATCGAACACTCCTCGACCCGGATTAGGGGCCGACGACGGTTTTGAAGACCGCGGGGGACACCAGCCACCCATCACTCTCCATAAAAGAGCCTCCGGCGGAAGCGGAGATTCGCGCGGGGCGTCGCCGGACTCGGCGTTGCGGTTGTCTGCGTTTGTTCATCCCGCAGGGATACTGAGAATTCTCCACCCAAGCGAAGGCTTGACCACTGATTTCACGGATGACACGGATAAGCAGGCGCATGTGGCGAGGCGCTCGGGCACGGCGGACCTGCAAACGGAAGACACTCGCCGAGGTTAACGAAGAAAAGAAAGGAGGCGATCAAAATTGAGGGATGGGGTGGAGGAAGAGGAGTTCGACAGAAGCTAACGAAGGAAATGAAGAGGAATCGAGTTTCGAGGCACGCGCTGCTAACGCGGCCTTTCCCCTTCCGCCTACGCCAAGGCTACGGCGGACAAGTCGGCGGACAGGTCGGCGAGACAGGCACCTTGATCCTCCCCCCAAAGGAGAGGAGAGGCGATGCAGCGCTCGTGCGACGTTCTCGACCGGTGGTTGCAGCCTCCGCAAATGGGGAGACGATGCTTTACTTAGCCGGAACGGAGTTTTCAGGTTAGAAGGGTCAGACACGGATACTTCGCGAAGGACTTTTTCCGCGATTGACGCATGGAAACTAATACGATACCGTGGATGCATTAGGTTCGCGCGATCTGCAATTTTGCCAGGGATTGCCAATCCGCGATGAAAGGGTTGATCGCAATGAAGACACATCGAGAGGCAAAGGTTCCAGCACATGACCACATCCTGAGGTTGGAACTGCTTGGTTTGGCGTGCGTCTGCGGAATCACTGCGGCGGCAGCGCCCGGCGACATCAAATGGAGGTTTCCTGCGGCTTGTGTTGGTGGTTGCCCGGCAGTGGATGACCGGGGAACTATTTACCTCCCAGCCATCGAGAATTCGGTTTACGCAATTAACAGCCAGGATGGGACGAAGGTCTGGGAATCCGCCATAGAAGGAAGCTTCGCCTCGTGGTCGCCCATTCTGTGTCCCGAAGGCATCCTCGTTGTTGGGTTGGACGAATGGACTGTGGGCTCACTGCACGCGACCTTCTACGGTTTGGACATCGTTTCCGGACAGAGCAGATGGAACTTCAATGACGGCACTAAGCTAGACTGTGAGTTCCCATATGCCAGCGTAGGACCGGGCGGAAATCTATTCGTGGGTGGGCGAGACGAATCCTCAGGCTACGTCGTCGGGACCAAGAGCGGCGACCTGAGGCGCCAATTCGCTCCTTTCCCGTGCGTGCGTCCAGTTAGCCTGAGCCTGGATGGGATGGCATACAGCATGGGCAATTCGAGCTCACAGGCCTTGGTGGCGTTTTCGCTCATTGACAACCGACCGGTGTGGACGTGGCGCGATCCAGGCTACCTTTCGCCATGGCTGGGAGATTCTCAATTGCTCAATTGGGGGATCTGGGGACTCTCGTTCGGACATAACAATCTGCTCTATGCCGGTCTAAGCTCAACAGTCCGGTGTTTCGACTCCCAGACAGGTTCACTTGTCTGGAGCTGCCCGACTGGATCTGAGGGTGCTCCGGCGCCGGTGGGGGGTGCTCCCACAGTGGGTAGCGACGACATTATTTATTTTGGCTGCTATGTGGGTAGGGGCTCCTATGGGGGTAGGGTCACTGCGGTTGACGGTTTCACCGGAGAAGTCAAATGGACTTGCATCTTGAACGAGCCGGTGAATGCCACTGGTACCTTGACTTCAGACGGTTTAATCTGGTTCTGCACAACGCGGGGCCGTGTCGTAGGTCTCGCGACAGCGGATGGGACAATCCGCTACGATATCGAGCTCCACGATGAGATTTGGACTGCCACCTTCCCGGGACTGACGCCGGATGGGACCGTCTTGATTGCCACTCAGAACGCGCTATACGCGATCCAGGGAACGGCTGGGCTGGACACGAACGCGCCTTGGCCCAAGTTTCAGTGCAACCAGGCAAACACAGGGCTCCAGCGCGCTGAGCGCCCTCACTTCAAGCTGGAACCCCATAACAGGGTGCTCACAACCGGCCGAGCAACCGCACTGCCATCGCAAGTGATCGCGACTCCCCGAGCGGCAGTGCAGTGGTTCAAAGACACCGTACCCTTGGCTGGCGCCACAAACGAGACGCTTGAGCTGAGCGAAGTCACCAGCGACACGGCTGGAACCTATTTTCTAGTAGCGACCAACGTCGCGGGAACAATCGTGAGCAGCAACATCACTATCCTGGTAACTTCTACCGAGGCCCTAAGTCTGCCGGGCTTGTTGCTCAGCGGACCTTCCGGGACCAGCGTGATAGTACAGGCCAGCGCCAAGCTCGGCCGTGAAGCCCAGTGGAACGATTGGAATCGCATCGGCCTAGCCGATCAGCCCACCGTGATCATCGATCCGCAGGCGGTAGATACCACCACCCGCTTCTTCCGTTTGGCGAGCAATGGGGCGATCGCAATTCAACGCTACAACGGCATACGCCTGGAAGGAACGCCCGGCTCGCGTTACCAAGTGGACTTTGTGGATACCGGGGTGACGTGGGCCAATTGGACCGCCCTGGCCACAGTCACGCTCACGAACACGTTCCAACTGTATATTGACGAGAGGGCCGATCGAGCCCGGTGGCGGAGGTACCGGGCCTCACCGATCCAGTGATGCTGCGGAAGGGATACTTGCTTAGCCGCGCTGGGTAGACATTTGGCTCATTGCCGCCGTGCGCTGCGGCCGGGCTTTGCCACAGCCGTGCTCAAGCGTGCGCATCATATCGTTCGTGGAGGAGAATGGAGTGCGGGGAGTGCGGGATACGTTCCAACGCCATTTGCTGGTAGGTGGGGTTGGCCTTAGAGCGTGTTTTAAAAATATCCCAGGCGGTCTTTCCACCTTCGCTGCAAAGTCCTCGGAATTCGAACCCGCTGCGGAAGCTTCGGCGGACAAGCCGGCGGGCGGGGCGGCTGACGTCGTTGCTCCTCAGTTACCGATTTCTAACGAACACGCGCCTTCGTCGCGTCTAGCCATCCGCCCCGCCGCGCTCGCAATCCCTTGCCGACCTATTTTTAAAAGACGCTCTTAGAGAGAGAACAGCGAGGTCCTCCACCCGGTCTTAATCCACCGTCCTTGAAATCGGGTGGCCGGCCGACAATCATTTCTAAATTCGTAAAGCATCTTTCAAGGAGGAGTTGGCGCTGGGTGCAGGGCACTGATGGCCGTGAAGCCAAGAGGCTTTTGAAACCAAACCGAGGATTCTCGGCGCTGAACGTCATTCGCGGTAAGCGAGTTGGCTGAGTTGGTCAGACCATCGACCCATGAGCCCATGTCCCAAAGGCGATCAAAGATGTCCGGGGACTGGATAGATCCATTCCCGCCGTTGCCCCATAACAGCAGCCGTCAAAACGAACCGGCATCTTTGCTAAGTGTCATTTGTCTAGCCAGGACGGAGCCGCTCATCAGTTCGACGCGACGGTAATAAAATAGCATCATGAATACAGGTTTACGACTGACAACAGCACTTGCAGGGCTCGTTCTAACGACCAGTTTGCACGCCAGCTACGATGGGACTTTAACGATTAGCGGCGGACCGAATCAGGTCGACGTGGGTGGTGAATTCACCGCGGCGGCGAACGCGAACCCTTCCTCAGCAGGCTTGGGGACCTTCCAAACGTTCTGCATCGAGGATAGCGAGATGATTGGCTTGGGGGCCAGCTACTACTACAGGATCAACAGCGGAGCGATTGCCGGTGGTGTCAGTGGAGTCGACGCCATCGACGCGGCCACAGGAATGCCGAAGGACAATATCTCCATCGGCACGGCATGGCTCTATAGCCAGTTCCGCGCAGGCACTCTCGCTGGCTACGCAGCCGGCCTCCCAGGAAATGCCGGCGTCCTCCAAGATGCGATCTGGATGCTTGAGGGAGAATACGGTCCGACGGCCACGGTACACACCTACGACCCGACTAATCCGTACTTAGTCGCGGCAAAGGCTGCACTGGGGATGACCGATGCACAGCTTCAGGCTGACTCAAACGGTGCGTATGGTGTTGTATCTCTGAACCTCTATACAAGCCTTGACCAGAACGGGAACCCGACAGGGCTAGCGCAGGATCAATTGGCCATCGTTCCGGAGCCGACGACCATCATTGCGGCCGCCCTGCTGGTGCTTCCATTTGGAGTGAGCACACTCCGATTTCGCCGCAAGCAACGGGACGCGTGATTAGATAGGCAGCGCTCCGGCCAATCCGATCGGTTGGGTTGGCCTGCACCAGACAACGAGAAGACGAGCAGTTATCCTGCTCGTTTTCTGTTTAAGCGAGAGTCCCAACCCCAAGCAGCTATCACGCTGCATTTCGCTTTAGGACACTTTGGTCTGGAGGTTCAGGGTCCCGGCCGATAGCAGGAGGCGGCGTTTATGAGATCACTGCTAATGGCGCAGTCCTCAACCTGACGGCCGGCGGCAGGTTAATTGCCCGTGCGTTTTGTCACCGAAGACGGGTGCGTCACATCACTGGCGGTGGAGAAGTCATGAGTGCACGAGCTGGTGATGAGGTCTTTTCACTCGCCTCGGTACTCCCTCAGAGAGAGGCGCAGCGATGGGACGCTTTACCACGACGGTTGGTGGCTCAGTCGACGGGAGCCAGCCGATCCGAATCACTCTCGCCAGTTCTCCGGCCGCATTTGCGCTCCGCAAACGAGGCGCCACCCCACAAGAGACCCCCCGCAAAACTTACTCGAAGCGTCGCTTAAGGCGGAGAAATCGCAGTTCATAAAACTGGTAGCTTATCACCGCCAAAAGAACGGAGGAGGACATGCTGATCAAGAGGTACAGCGCGGCTACCAGGGCATACGATTGTACATGGTTTTCGAGATGTGGTATCATCGATGCAAAACATGGTCGCAACACGCCGTGAAAAACATAAATACCGTAACTGTAAACGCCGAAGAACCTTAGGGGCCTAGAGCTAAACGCTCGTTGTATAAGCCCCACGGGATCGCCCCAAACGACCAGAGTCAGAAGCCCAGCCGCTGCCAAGGCGATCAGCGAATAACCGAACATTTGAACAGCCCGATCCGTGTTCCGCAAACCGCCCCGCCATAATGCAATCGCGCAAAGCCCGGCGAAGGACACGGCCATGACGGCCCGGGCCACGTTCAGAAGGAGGGTCGAGCTTGGCTTGCTCCTAAACAGCAGTGAGAGGAATGCCCCAAGGGCTAACCCGTCCACCCGGCAAAGGGTAAAATGATATACCCCTCTACCGCCAATCAGAGGGAAGAGGAGTGTTCGGAGAAGGACGGCAGCAACGAAAACCGTCAGGGTGACACGAAAGAGCTGGCGTGAGCTGAAGCGCAAAACGACGATGGGCCAAATCAAGTAGAAGTGCTCCTCAATTGCAAGCGACCAGAAGTGATTAAAAGTGAATTGGCCGGAAGTGAACAACGTGCTGCCCGTCATCAAGGGGATGTTCGATGCGAAGAGCCAGAGCCAGAGTTGATCGATCAGGCTTATCGGCGGAGAAAGAGAAGCCCAATAGAAATAAGCGGAGTAGACCAAAAGCAGACAAAGGACAGCATAATATAGCGGAAAAATCCGCAGCACACGTTTCGCGTAAAAATTGCGGAAGTAATGTGCCTCGGCCTTCGAATCGAGGAGTATCCCGGTGATTAGGAAACCGGACAGGACGAAGAAAATCTCAACTCCTACCCATCCAGCACTCATTGAAGAGTGCAGGAGTGTGGTTCCCAGCTTGGCCGGATCAATGAAACCGACGAAGTGGTACGCCATCACTAGCAGCACTGCCAAGCCTCGCAAACCATCCAACCCGGGGAGGAATAAGCGCTTGTGTGTCCGATCTGTTGCCGTGAGGGCGGATGGTTGGTCCGTTTGGGGCATCTTATACAATAGATTCTCCTAGCTCCGAACAGAGCTAGCAGAGCATTTTGCCACGGCGCTGGGGCCTTGAACAGGGCCAAATGGGGGAGAACTGGTGATTGATGAATTGAGGAACTGGGATCGCTAGGAGTGACCTGTGGCCGCGCCGCGGTTCGGCTTGGCCACAATCGCGCTCCCCGGGGCGGAGTGTCGTGTCACCGGTGGGGGAGATGAATGGAGTGGACGGGCTGGCGGCGGGGACCTTTCCCCTTCCGCCTACGCCAAGGCTACGGCGGCCAGGCACCTTGGTCCTCTCCCCAAAGGAGAGGAGAGTCAAATCACCGCGCTAGTTAGACATTTAGCTAACGGGGTGACCACGCACTGCGTCTGGGCTTCGCCAAAACCGCGGTCCGAAAGCGGGAGTATCGTTTCCTTCGTAGGGAATGATGAATTACACGGGCGGACCCTTTCCCCGCATTTTCATCGCTCGAGGAGGAGAATACGCGTGCGGCACTGGATGGAGATTCAGCGGCTTAATCCTGTCTCAAAACCACCATTGGATCCAGGCGTGCGGCTCGGCGGGCGGGCAGCCAGCAGGCGAGCAAAGTGACGGTGAGTATAACCAGAGAAACTCCGATGAAGGTGGCGGGGTCGGTGGGTCTGATTTCGAAGAGTTGGGCGGCCAGCAATCGAGTGAGGCCCAAGGCGCCAGCCACTCCGATCACCAAGCCGGCCAAGGCGGGCCGCATCCCCTGGACGACCACAAGCCGCACCACGCCCCAACGACGCGCGCCGAGGGCCAGGCGGATGCCAAGCTCGCGCATTCTCTGGCTCACCGTGTAGGCGACCACGCCATAGAGCCCAACCATGGTCAGGAGCAGCGCCAGGATTGCGAATAGGCCCATGAGGAATGAGCTAAAGCGAGGCTTAGCCAAGGCGTTCGAAACCAGGACCTCGATGGTGCGAAAGTTGGCCACAGGGAGAGTGGGGTCGATGAGCTTCATTTCGCGGCGCAGCGTGCTTTCGAGCGAGGGCAAGGGCCAGCCTGGGCGACCCGAACCACCACGGTCATCTCGTCCCAATAGCCAGGATCCTGTGCTTGAGGACGATAAATGCCTGGACGCGGCTGGACCTCCAGTTCGGCCCCGCGGACATCACGACAGACGCCCACGATCGCCAACCATTGGTCCTGGGGGGAATCCTTCAGCCGGATGCGTTTGCCGACCGCATTGTCTCCCGGAAAGAATTTGCGGGCCAGCGTCTCATTGACGATGACCACCAGCGGTTTGCCCGGGGCATCCGAAGTGTCGAAATCGCGCCCTTGGAGGACGCTGACGCTCATGGCCCCAAGGTAGCCCGGAGTTACCAGGCGTCGCTCGGCCAAGGGTTCCTGACCTGGGGAGGGTTCTGGGCGGCCTTCGACGAAAAAATAGCCGACGTTCTCGCTACCGCTGAGTGGGAAGTGGGAGGTGGCGGCAACGGCGCTTACGCCAGACAGGGCTCCCAGACGTTCGCGCACCTGCTGGAAGAAGACGGTCCTAGACTCCCCTTGGTCATAACGCGGCCCGCGGAATGTCAAATCGAAGGCGATGACGCCGGTTTTTGTGAAACCGGTATCTTGGGTCAGCAACCGATGAAAACTTTGGAGCATCAAAACCGCGCCCACGAGGAGCGTTACGGCGATGGCGACCTCGGCGGCGACGAGACCCCCGTAGGTTCGGGCGCTATCGCCAGCCGAATGGCCACGGCTGGAGGCGTTCATCGCCTCGGTGAGGTTGACCTTGGAGGTCCGCCAGGCGGGAACGAGCCCGAATAAAACGCCGGTGGTCAGGGAAACCAGCACGGAGAAGCCGAATACCCAACCATTGAGGGTCGCCTCGTGGAGTCGTGGAATGTTGGGGGGGCTTGCAGCCAGCAAGATTCTCAACGCAGCATCACCCAATAGGAGCCCCAGACCGCCGCCAAGGAGAGCCAGCAAGAGGCTTTCGGTCAGCAACTGTCGGATGACCCGTGACCGAGCGGCGCCGATAGCTGCGCGGATGGCCATCTCGTTGCGGCGGGCGGCGGGGCGGCAGAGGAGCAGGTTGGCGACGTTAGCGCAGGCGATAAGCAAGACGAAGGCGACGGCGCCGAGGAGAAGGAACAGGACGCCACGGGTTTTGCCGGCAATTTGCAGAGGGAGCGGCCGCAAATAAGTGCTCCAACCGGCATGGGTGGCCGGCCGCTCCTGAGCGATTCGTTGGGCGATGGTATTCATCTCGGCTTGGGCATAGGCGAGAGGGAGGCCGGGTTTCAGACGCCCGATCACAATGAAATGGCGATTAACATCGTCCTGCCAGAATTTGGCGTCCTGGGCCACCGGGACCCAGAGTTCGGTTTGTGGAGGCAAGTCGTACGGGCTCGGCATCTCGGCGCGATGCGGGAAAGCGAACCCGGGAGGCATAATGCCAAGAACGGTTCGGTGCTCGTTGTTGAGGGTGATGGTGGCGCCGATTAGATTGGTATCGGCTCCGAATTCGCGTTGCCAAAGCGCGTGACTAAGGACGACGACTTTGGATTGGCCCGGTTGATCTTCTTCCGGGGCGAATGTTCTTCCGAGCATGGGCCGCACACCCAAGGTGGAGAAAAAGTTGGCTGTCACCTCGACTCCGCCGACCCGTCTGAGATCGCCTGACTGGTTGAGGTCCAGAATCACCGAATTGAGCGCAGCGATCTGCTCGAACGAGCGGGCCTGGCGACGCCAATCGAGGATGTCGAGCTGAGAGGGCGGCAGTTCATGGATCCCGAGGTTGAACGAGGGATTATCGGTCCAGAGCAACATGATGCGATCCGGCTCGACATAGGGCAGAGGTTTGAGCAGCACGGCATGGATCGCGCTAAAAATCGCTGTGTTCGCGCCGATCCCAAGGGCGAGGGTGAGCACGGCGACGGTAGCGAAGCCTGGGTTTTTCCGCAGTTGGCGTGCGCCATAACGGAGGTCGTGGACAAGATTCTCAAGCCAGGGAACCGCGCGCTGGTCGCGGCAGTCTTCTTTGATGGACTCCGCCCAACCGAACTGGCGCAGGGCTGAGAAGCGCGCCTGCTCCGGGGTCATTCCCGCGGCGATATTGTGCTGTGTGCGCAGGTCAATGTGGGAGCGGATCTCGGCGTCCAAATCGGCGCCGAGTTGGGATTTTATGAAGAGCCCACGGATTACACGCAAGAGTTTTCGAAAGGCGCTCATGGCGGTATCGGGCCGATTTTTTCCATGATGGTTTTGTTCTATCGATTGTCGATAGGGCGAGCATGGCGGATCTCCTATCGACTGTCAAGAGGTAGCTACTGCCGAGGGATCCGTTCAAAGGGGAGGGCGAGCTTGGTGCGCCGGGGATGGAACCGCCACTTGGGCAAGGTTACCCGAACCGAAGGGGACGCCTAGCGGTCTGGCATCCGTGGTCGTGGGTCGATGGTGGAACGGGAGGCGACCGATTTGGCGGCGACACTCAATGCGTCACCGAGAGGCGATCGCTTTGCCCGCAGCCCGCTGTCCTGCGCGGCCGAAAAGCGAATTCAGATGTCCCAATATGTGATTAAGAAACTCTGGCGAGCCCCCAAGGAGGGTCCATCATGGCAGGGTCGGAAGAAGTCAGACGAAGCGGCAAGAAACTGAAAGTGACGTCGTGAAACTCAGAGCGAAGCGGGTTCCGGGGGACGCTGTGGTGGAGGGGCCCGACCGCTGGAAAGCCATGCAAAGTAACCCGAGAGGGAGCCCAATGAAAAAGATGCGTGCACCAGGAGGGATCGTGGGTTTTGTAGTTATGTTCGCCAGTGTTGTGGGTACCGCCCTACCTTCGACCGCGGCCGCGCTGGGCGGCTCAGAACCCCTGCCGCCAGATCAGCCAAGCGCGAGCGCGAACGGTTTGAGCGAGGGAGTCATCACTGCGGCCGAGGACTGGACGGAATTCCGTGGGCCGACTGGCCAAGGGCATTCGGGCACACAGAAGCTGCCGATTGCATGGTCGGTGACCAACAATGTCATCTGGAGGAAAGCGATCCCAGGGCTTGGCTGGTCCTCCCCGGTTGTGGCCCGGGGGCGGATTTACCTGACCACGGGGATCATCAGTTCGAACAAAGGGCCGTCCCTCTGCGCTCTCGCCTTGGAGACAGCGACGGGCCGAATGCTGTGGCAAAGCGAGGTGTTTCGGCCAACGGAAACCGAGTCCGAACCGTTGAATTCTAAGAACAGTCACGCCAGCCCGACGCCCGTAGTGGCCGGTGATCGGTTGTACGTTCATTTCGGTCACAACGGCACGGCTTGCCTGGACCTCACGGGCAAGATCTTGTGGCGCAACAATACGCTCCGATACAAACCATTCCACGGCAGCGGCGGCTCGCCCATTTTAGTCGAGGGAAAGCTCGTTTACAGCGCTGACGGGACGAGCGATCCGTTTGTGGTAGCGCTAGATGCCAAGACAGGCCAGGCGGTTTGGAAGAAAACGCGGGCGACACAGGCCAAGAACAAGTTTTCGTTCTCCACGCCCTTGCTCATTACGGTCAACGGCCGCCGGGAGATCATCAGTGCGGGTAGTGGCGTGGTCTCAGCGCTTGACCCAAAGGATGGCAGGGAGATCTGGCGTGTGCGTTATGGGGAGGGATATTCGGTTGTGCCTAGGCCGGTCTATGGCCAAGGGCTCCTCTTCCTGACCACGGGGTATGACCGAGCAGAGATTCTGGCGATTCGTCCCGATGGCGAAGGCGATGTCACGGACACTCACGTAGCGTGGCGGCGCACGAAGGGCGCGCCGTACACCCCCTCGCTATTGGTGGTCAACACCGAAGTCTATGCGGTGGACGACAAGGGACTGGCAAGTTGCCTCGACGCCAAAACGGGGATGGTCCATTGGCAGCAACGTGTGCAGGGTAACTACTCTGCCTCGCCGGTTTATGCTGATGGGCGCATCTATTTGCAGAATGAGGAGGGGACCGGGATAGTGCTCAAACCAGGAAGAGCGTTCACCGCGGTAGCGACCAACAAGGTCCACGAACGGTGCCTGGCGTCGTGCGCCGTGGCGGAGGGGGCTGTGTTTCTGCGCACGGCCGGCGCGCTCTATCGGATTGGAGAGGAGTCCCCGTAGGCTGCTCGATATTCCCACCAGACCGAAGGCGGCTGCGGGCTTTCCGCAATCACCATGCCTTCCCAGGGTCTGGGGCATCGCCGCGTGAATCCGCTGCCCTGTCAAAGCGCGTAAGAGACGGTCGATCCAGAGCAGAGGCGCACAGGACCAGCGGGGCAGGCGGAGATGGATCTGCTCAGCAGGGATTTAAAGGCGCGACTGGACCTCTTTGACGATTTGATTGAAATCCGGGAATTGGCCAGTGGCGGCCTTGGAGTAGATGTTCTTACCGTTGATGCTCACTTCGAAGACGCCGCCCGTCCCAGGTATGAGCTTAACCGACCCGATCTGCTGTTTAAAAACCAAGAGCTTTTCCGTCAGACCGACGGCTTTGGGCTCGTAGTTTCACACCGCGCAATATTCGATGGCGATTTCGAGTTTCATAACGTGGAGGAGCCTACGCTGCAGCGAACGGGCAGTCAATGGGAAGGGCTGGGACGGAGGTGGCGGAGGCACTATCCCAACTTCATAAGGCGATTGAGGAGGGGGCGGTGGCGTCGGCCGAACCGGAGCGCGGTCACGCGGTTGAAGCCCTCCGCAAAGTGGAAGAGACTGCAGCGAAGGTTCTGGGCATAGCCCAGGAGAATTCCGACAAGATTATCCAGCAATTTGAGAGGGTCGCCAACGAGCTCGTGCACGCGGACCAAAGAGCTTCAAGGCAACCTGAGGCGGAGGCTCAAGGGACAACGAAAGCGGGTGTTGGTGGGGATGCCTTCCGATCCGGTAGCTCCACACCTCCGGCCTATTGAGGGACGCGAACGCCGCCCCAAACCGAGATGGAGAGGAATTCTAGAGGTCATAGATTTGAGGTAGGAGGCCCTGCGAGGCGAAGGCCTCAATAATAGAGACGGTTTCCCCAGTAGCCGTCTCAGCGACATTAAGCAATGGCATGTTTTCGGTGGAGTTCGCGTCGGTAACCGAAAGCAAAGGGCCGGGTCCGTTAAAGGAGATTCCGGGCGGCGGATGAAGAATGACCTAGGGACGACGCCTTGGATGCTCGCGAAGCTGGCGACGTGTTGGCGACCCTCTTCGGATGAGGAATAGGAGGCAGATGAGGATTACGATGACCAGTGGGGGGAGAAGCTCAAGAACGCCTAAAACGAACAACCTCCGGAAAAGGCAGGTTACGAATGCGTTTTGGCCAGTTTTCGGATTTTAGTTGACAACGAGATCAAGGTCAGTAGCATATCTTCTCGCATAGATATATTTTTTAGCGCACACACTCTATGAAGAACAACAAGTCGGGCATGAATTGGGCAACCCTGGGTCTTGCTATGACTCTAGCGGGAACAGCGTCGGCAGAATCGGAGCGCGTTGGGGGCGGACTTAGGCCTGGGATCGCGCGGCCACCACTGCACCTGAAGGTTGAGCGGCACGCGAAGTCGCCGCCTAAACCCCCGGCGACCGCCTACTCACCAGGGCAGATTCGCCACGCCTACGGAGTCGACCTGTTAAACGTGACCGGGAGCGGACAGAAGATTGCCATCGTCGATGCCTACGGGGACGGATCGATCCAGAACGACCTGAACACTTTCAGCCAGTATTACGGTCTCGCCGCCGCTACCGTCCAGATTCTTTATCCGCAGGGCAAGCCTCGAGGTTCTAACAGTGGCTGGGCGCTGGAAACGGCCTTGGATGTGGAATGGGCTCACGCGCTCGCACCGAAGGCAACGATCATTGTTTCGGTGGCCAAATCCGCCAGCATCAACGACCTTCTGGGCGCGGTAGATGCGGCAGTGGCCGCCGGAGCCAACGTGGTCTCGATGAGTTGGGGTGCGTCGGAATTCGCCGGCCAGTCGGCCTATGATAGCCATTTCAACAAGCCCGGCATCACCTTCGTCGCATCCGCCGGCGACAGCGGCGAGAGTACGGCCGTGGAATGGCCGGCGGTATCCCCATTGGTAATCGGAGTTGGGGGCACGAGCCTACATTTGGATGCCAGTGGGAACAGGACCTCAGCTGAGACCGCTTGGTCAAGCAGCGGAGGTGGGATAAGCACGATCAATCCGATTCCCAGCTATCAGACTGGCTGGCAAGCCTGGGGTGGCGGGCGAGGCGTGCCGGACGTGAGTCTGGTAGGAGATCCGAACACTGGCGTAGCCGTTTTTGCTACCGGGACATGGTACCAGGTGGGTGGCACAAGCGTCGGTGCCCCGCAATGGGCTGCCATCGTCGCGCTGTCTAACCAGGCATATGGTTCGCCGCTTACGACTGGTCCGGCGGCCCTATACAGCTTAGCGGGATCTGCGCCCAACATTAACTCGGTGTATTTTCTGGACATCTCAGGCGGCAATAATGGAGCCGACCCTGACGATTATGCTGTCACCGGATATGACTTGGTGACCGGCCTGGGATCGCCTATGGCCGCCGCGCTGGTACCGAGCCTCTGAGGCTGGGGGTCAGAGTTACTCGCGGCTGGAGCAGGGATCTATGCGCTCGGCAGGAGTATTGGTCTACCGGTCCCAGATGCTAGAACGGCCAGTGAAGGCCAGCGGACAGATAGACGCCTTCCCCGAGGTCGAGGCGGGCTTGGCGGCCCGCGCCGCTGACTAGGGCGTCGCCCATGGGCATGAATTGCGCTCCGATGTAGATGTCGCCTTGCTTCTCAATCCGATAGGCCAGCATCGCGGCGGCGTATCCTCCGTAGACGAAATCCGTCGCTCCGATCCGAGCGTTGCCGCCGGCGTGGCTACCATCAGCAAGAACGATCGATTCGGCGAAGTGACAGTCTGCAGCCACGATCCCCGCGGCAAACCCGGCACTGGCCTCGAGGGTCCAGCGTCCGCCGAACTGCCAGGTTGCGGTAGGCCCAAGGCGGATATTGTATAGGTCCGCATCGAGGGTTGAAGTAACGTTGACGGTGCCCGGGACGGTGTCGGCCCGGGAATTCGAGGCGTTGTCTTGGATGAGAGGCCCCAGACCGCTCGGGCCTCCGTTGTAGGGAGCGGTGGGCACGACGATGCCACCGGTATCGAAGGTTTGGACGGTGCGGTTGAGGACGGAAGGCGATTGATGGCTGCCTTGGATGCTGATCGGAAGAAAGGCAAACCCCAGTTCCCACCCAATTTGAGCTTGGCCCCAGCGAAACAACTGGCCGCCATAGGCCGCATCCAGCCCCAGGTAAGGGTCGTCCTTGCCACTGGAATTGCCGTTGTAGGTGAAGGACTGGGCGCTGTGGAGGGTAAGGGTATGGGCCACAGGATCGTATTGAGAGGGGCTATTGTAGCCCCAATAGGAAGTATAGCCACCGGCGTTGCCGGTCTGATCAACCTTTACGTAGCCGTCGTCATAGATATGGTCGCCGCCGCCGGCGGCCCCGGCGGGATGGCCCGAGAGGCCAAACTGGCCGGTGGCGCTGAATTCAGCTTTGAGATTCAGCCCGATTTGCATTCCGACCCGAAAATGGCGTGTCCAACCTTCGTCTTCCTCTTGGTCTTCGGCGGCAACAGTCAGAGCCAAAGCGCCAAGCAAGACGACCGGCAGGGTGGTAGTCGGCCAAACAGTCGCGACTCGGGAGTTATTGGCGACGGTCATGGGCATTGGTCGTGGAGCCTGCATGGTCACTGGTTGAGCAGCACTTTGTAGAAACGCGCGGCCACATTGGCTGGGCGGCTGACAGTGTTGGGCGGCCCGTTGTCGATCCACTGGACCCTGTCGGCGGGCGCGACGATCGGGGGTTGAGCGGTCATCGCGTTGGTGAACGAAACATGATCGCTGTAGAGAATGGAATAGCGGCTTCCGAGCGAGGAAGGGAACTCGATCAGGAGAGCTCCGGAGGGCAGGTTCGTTACCAAAGTGATGCTAAAAGGGGATCCGGTCGGGGGGCTGAGGTCGAGGGGAGGCACCTCGGCCGCAGCAAAGGTCAGGTTGATCAGCGGTTGGCGGCTGGGGACAAAGTACTCGAGAACCAAATCCACGGTTTTGCCGGGATCGATGGTGCCACTATAGACGACGAAGGGATCAGCGTTGTTGGTCCCGACGGCATTCACGAGTCGGTTGGTGAGGCCCAGCACAAACAAACGCACCGACCCGATCTGGTTGGTGCCTTGGTTAAGGAGCTTCACGGTCTGCTCCATCAACCCGGTTTGAGGATCGAGTTGCACGGGGCTCGGGTCTTGGGGCACGACATTTCCGGGAAGAAAGTCGCCGATCCTCAGAGTGGTGCTGGCGGTGTCGTTGGTGGCTCTGAGGTCGGCGGAACCGTCGGTGGCTTGAATGGCTGCAGACAGGGTGAGATTGGTGCCAATGGTGGTCGGTTGGAAGGTCACCTGAAGCGCCACGTTCGTGCCTGCGGATAAGGTGGATAAGCTCCACGAGAGGAGATTATTGGTGACGCTGAAACTCTGGTTGGTGGGAGACACGGAGATGATTCGCGCGCCATCGGGCAGACTGTTGGTGACCAAAGCACTGGCCACTGAGTCGGGCCCGGCGTTGGTCACATTCAAGGTGTAGCTCAGCCAATCGTTGACCAGGCCGCCTGGCGGAGGGCCGGTGATGGAAACGCCGAGATCGGCACCGCCAGAGACGGTGGTTACCACGGAGACGACGGATTCAGCCACTCCAAGCGCGTCCACAGTAACCGTGTTGGTCCCATCGCCGGGGGCTGTGGCTCGCGCAGTGACCGAGAGTTCAACCGGCTGCAGATAGAAGAGGTTGGTGGTGAGTTGAAAGACCACGATCTGGCCGTTGGTGAGGATCGTCGCCGAGGTGAGGCCGGAGGAGGCGCTGAAGAAAGTGACGTCGCTCGGCAGGTAGTTAGTAACAACCACGCCCGGCAAACTGGGGATGAGCGAGTACAGATTGGTGACGTCAATCGTGTAAGTGACAAAGCCATTGAGCTTAACTGGGCTGGGAGAGCTGGTGACCGAGAGCCCGAGAACCTGGGCTTCAACCCGCCCGCAAAGCAACAGTAAAGCCAATAGAACTCCACCAAACGCCGGAATCCGGCAACTCCGATTCATAAGACGGGGCAATTATCGCAGAAACTCCCTGAACCGCAACCCTGGCCTGGGAATTCGATACCTGGGCAAAAGTCCACTGGCTGACCATGAAGAGATGGCCTCGTTTTTGCTTTTTCTTTCTGGTCTGGCGCGCTTTGCTTCCAGGTAGGCAAAGACTTCAGTGAACGCGACGATCCATCAGCCGCGAGTTGAGGGGCCTGCTTCTCAAGCTCGGGGGCGGGATTATCCGGCTCGGCAACGGGACGGACGCCGCTCGACATCCGCACAACTACCAAACCGCCGGCCTGGACCGGCATGAACGATTCACCACGTCAAACCTATGAACCCGCGCCCATCTCGAATTCTCATCACTCTAGCCGCCCAGGCATTGTCGATTTGGCTCCCGCTAGCGCAAGCGGCCGCCGATCCTGCGGCCAAGGATTCAAACCTGCCGACGGCCAAAGAGATCATTGCGAAGCACGTTGAGGCGGTGGGAGGCCGGGACGCCATGCTCAAGCAGACGGTGATGCGCGGCACCGGGAAATTTGAAATCACGGGGCAAGGCGCAGCGGGCGATTTCGAATTCCTGCGGACCAAGCCCAACAAGCAAGTGGTGAGGATCACTATCCCGGCCATGGGGCCGATCACCATCGGCTACGACGGGCGGAACGGGTGGATCGACATGCCCGGCATTGGGGCCAATCTCCTGGAAGGCAAGATGCTCGATCAGTCCAGGGACGAGGCCGACTTCTACAATCAACTGCACGACGAGAAGAACTTCAAAAGCATGGAAACCGTAGGGCGAGCGCCGTTTGAAGGCCAGGATTGCTACCAAGTCAAACTGATCTGGAACTCGGGACGTGAGGTCAACGAGTTTTACGATGCCAAGACCGGGCTACAAGCAGGCCAGCGGTCGACGCAGGAAACGCCGCAAGGCTCGGTATCGGTCACCAGCCGGATGTCCGAGTACAAAAAATTCGGCGACCTGCTTTTTGCGACCAAGATCAACCAGAAGATGGGGGACGTGGAACAGGTGATTACCATCAACAACTTTTCCTACGACCCTATTCCCGAAAAGGAATTCGAGCTGCCTGCATCGCTCAAACAGAAAGTGGCTCCGGCCGCCAAATGAGCAAGACCCATCCTCTCACCACCACCGCCTTCGATCTGCCCGGCTATCGCACCACTCGTTCCTTTGGAGTGGTGCGAGGGATCATTGTTCGCTCGCGCTCGATTGTGGGGAATATCGGCGCCAGCCTGCAGAGCCTGGTGGGCGGGAATATCTCGCTCTATACGAGCCTGTGCGAACGCACCCGCGACGACGCTTTTCGGGAGATGATTGAACAGGCCGGGCAGCTCGGAGCCAACGCAGTGGTCGGCGTTCGCTATGACGCGACCGAGATCGCTCCGGGCATAAGCGAAGTGCTCTGTTACGGGACGGCGGTATTTGTCGAGCCGATTCAGCCGGATTGAGGGGGCCGGCCGTTCGCGGCCGTGCCTCGGGATGGAATCGGCGCAGGGAGCAGATCGGCGACGCGTCTGACGGGACAGATCGTTCAATCCGGGACGACCACGGGCGGAAGACTGTGGATCGGTGGAGCGTCGCTTTGTGGTCGATTTTCAGGAGGCGCCGATGAGATGGTAAAGGGGTGTTCCGGCCCTGTATCGATCTCCATGACGGGAAAGTGAAGCAGATTGTGGGTGGCTCGCTTGGCAGCGAGACTGGCGAGCTTCGCACCAACTTTGTTTCGGAGCGTCCAGCCGCGTGGTTCGCCGATCTCTACCGGCGCGATGCTCTGGCAGGCGGACACGTTATCATGTTGGGCCCGGGAAACGAGCCTGCCGCCCGCGAGGCGCTGGCGGCATTTCCGGGCGGGCTGCAGGTCGGCGGGGGCATTAACCTGGAGAACGCGTCGAACTGGCTTGAGGCCGGGGCTTCGCACGTCATTGTCACTTCGTTTGTGTTTCGGGAGGGCCGGCTGGATCGGGAGCGATTGAACGCCCTAGTCACCCGAGTTGGCGCCGAGCGGATTGTAATAGACCTAAGCTGCCGGAAGCGCGATGGGGAATATTACGTGGTGACCGACCGCTGGCAGAGGTTCACCGAGATGACTGTCGGTCGCGAGAGCCTTGAGGGGTTGTCGCGGAGCTGCGCTGAGTTCTTGGTGCACGCGGTGGATGTGGAAGGGCTCTGCTCAGGCATCGACGAAGAGTTGGTGGTGCGCTTAGGAGCGTGGGCCCCCATCCCCACCACGTACGCCGGCGGGGCGAGGTCGCTCGCCGACCTTGAAGCCGTGACTCAGCTGGGGAAGGGCCGCGTGGACCTGACTATTGGCTCGGCACTCGACATTTTCGGAGGAACGGGCGTTCGCTACGAGGATGCCGTCGCCTTCAACAAAGTTCAGAAGAAGTGAGGCCGGAACGGGCAGCCTCGGGGAAGCGAATGGCAACCGGTTCAACGGGAGACACAGCGGCGCTGATCTGAGAATCATGGTGCTTTTGCTGGCCGAACCAGGGGCGGGGAGGATGGGTTTATAATGCGGATTTGCTCCCTGCCTTTCCGGTTGCCTTTCTATTACGGTTGCCTATAGTGCGCGGCATATTTATTAAACAATTATGAGTAACTCACCCCTTCACGTGGCGGTCACCGGCGCGGCCGGGCAGATCGGTTATGCCTTGGTCTTCCGGATCGCCTCTGGCGCCATGTTCGGGCCGAACCAACCCGTTGTCCTGCACCTGATCGAGATCGAACCGGCGCTGCCGGCACTCCAAGGCGTGGTGATGGAACTAGACGATTGCGCATTTCCCTTGCTCAAAGGCGTAGTCGCCACGTCGAACTTGGATGAAGGTTTTCGGGGAGTGAACTGGGCGCTGCTCGTTGGCAGCGTGCCGCGCAAAGCAGGGATGGAGCGTAAGGACCTGCTGGGGATTAATGGGCGCATTTTTATCGGCCAAGGCCAGGCCATCCAGCGCAATGGGGCTTCAGACGTCCGGGTGCTGGTAGTAGGCAATCCCTGCAACACCAATTGCCTGATTGCGATGAACAATGCCAAGGACCTGCCTAAAGAGCGGTTTTTCGCCATGACGCGGCTGGATGAGAACCGGGGCAAATCGCAATTGGCGCGTAAGGCGGGCGTGGACGCCACCACGGTTTCCAATCTGGCGATTTGGGGCAATCACTCGGCGACGCAGTATCCCGACTTTACCCACGCCAAGATTGGTGGAAAGCCGGGCACGGAGGTCATCCGGGACGAAGCCTGGCTCAAAGGGGAGTTCATCTCCACGGTCCAGCAGCGGGGAGCGGCGATTATCAAGGCACGCGGATCGTCCAGCGCGGCCAGCGCCGCCAATGCCATTGTGGACAGTGTGCGCTCGGTCGTTGAGCCGACAGCCGCGGGCGACTGGCATAGCCTTTGCCTCTGCTCAGACGGGAGCTACGGGATCGAGGCTGGACTGATTTCGTCTTTCCCCATTCGTTCGAACGGCTCCAAGGTCGAGATCGTCCAGGGGCTGTCGATCGACACGTTCAGCCAAGGACGGATCGATGCCACGATTAACGAGCTTAAGGAAGAGAAGAGCCTAGTTGGCGAGTTGCTACCGAAGTAAGTCTAGCGGTGAGGCAACGCGAGGTCGGTGGAGGCCTGTCTCCAGTCCGGTGGATTGCGAGCAGGCCAACCGTTTGGCGGTCGTTCTCCGAACGATCCCGCAGGCCAGAGCCAGTTACAGAACTTAGGAAACCTCAGGGCCATACGCTGTCCTCGTGGTCCGATCCGCCGCCACATCCGCCACTTCAGCAATTCCGTCTCGTACTTCAATGTAAACCGACAGGACTCCGAGGGGCCAGGAACCAGCACCATGACTTTGCTGGTGGCGCCCACACCCAACAGGCTCTGTGCTTCGCGCACGGTTACTGCGTCGACCCACCGGCCTCCGACTCGCGCCCAAGACCTTTGATCGGTGGCGTGGAGCCTCAAACGGGCGGAACTACGGTTCGACACATCGAAGGTCACGGCCCACATGTCGGCACCCGACTCGTCCACGATTTCAAGGCGTTGCATGCCCACCAGGACAACCTCGAAGGGGCATGCGGGCTGCCGCCGGATCACCACGACTAAACCCAGGACGCCAGCCACTAGTAGCGCGGACCAAAGCCAGTACCAGGTTTTCCCGGAGTGCGCCTTCCCGGCCGGCGCCGCGGGCTCATCCATGACTTGAGCGCATGTCCAATCCGGGCCCGAGCGACTCGGCGATCGCGTTTCCTGCGATCCAGCCGGTGGTCCAGGCGGATTGGAAGTTGAAGCCGCCGGTGATGCCATCGATATCGAGCAGTTCACCGGCGAAGTAAAGTCCGGGACAAATCCGGCTCTCCATGGTCTTGAAGTTCACCTCACTGAGCTTCACTCCGCCGCAAGTGACGAACTCGTCCTTGTTGAGGCTTTTGCCGACGACGGAGAACTCACTGCGCATGAGCCGTTCGATGAGCTTGTGTTGGGCGGCGCGGGACAACGCGCTCCAGCGGGTCGTTCGTTCGATGCCTGCGTCAACCACCAATTGTTCCCACAGCCTAGCAGGCAATGGTGGGATTGGAGCATTGATCACCAAGCGGGCGGCAAGCGAGCTGCGCCGGCTATTGAGTTCGCCGAGGAGCGTGGTCTCGTCGCAGCCAGGTAGCCAGTTCACTCGGAGCGGAAACTGGTAACTCAGTCCGTGCAGCGCACGGGCGCCCCAAGCGGAAAGCCTCAGGACCGCCGGGCCGCTGAGGCCCCAGTGCGTTACCAGGAGCGGGCCACGTTCGCGAAGCCGCGCGGCCGGGACGGAGACTTCAGCGGTCTCGATGGTAACGCCCGCCAACTGGCGCAACCATGGACAGGCGATTTGAAAAGTGAAGAGCGATGGAACTGGTGGCACCAAGGTGTGACCGAGCGAGGTCGCAAGCTGACCCAGAGAGGCGGCACGGCACCCGCCAGTGGCGAGGAGCAAGCGGTCGCAGGAAATCTGCTCGCCATTAGAAAGGGCGAGGAGAAAGCCACCGCCATCCCGGGCCTGGGCCTGATCCAGGCCGCAATTGGGCCGTAGTTGCACCCCGGTTCGACGAGCCGAGCTGAGAAGACAATTGATAATCGTCTCGGACGAATCTGTCGTGGGAAACATCCGGCCATCGTCTTCGACCTTTAGTTCAACGCCCCGGGCGACAAACCACGCGACCGTTTGCCGCGGCTGAAAGCGGTGGAAGGGACCAATCAAGGAATCCTCTCCTCGCGGAAACCGGGTGGCTAATTCTCGGGGATCGAAGCATGCGTGGGTGACGTTACAGCGCCCGCCCCCGGAAATACGGACCTTGCCAAGAAACTCGCTGGAACGTTCGAGGATGATCACCTCGGCGCCCGGCATGGCCTCGGCACAGGCGATGGCGGCGAAGAAGCCGGCTGCGCCGCCGCCCGCCACAATCACGCGTCTTCCGGCCACAATACTGGAGAGGGGTGAGTCAAGGGGATGGTAGTCTAGAAGGTCAGTGTGAGCTTACGGCTTTGACCAGGGCATAGGCGAAATCAACTCCCTGGTAGAAGTCCTGAACCCCCAGGCGCTCGTCGCGGCCGTGGGCCCTGAAATCGTCGAGATCCTGAAAACAGAGGCCTACGCCGTAGGTAGGGATTCCCGCCTGGCGCAGGTATCGCCCGTCGGTTGCTCCGGTGCTCATGACAGGCACGACGGGTAGCTTTGGCCAAGCGGACTGAACAACTTTTTGGAGCGCCTGGCTAAGCTCGGCCGTGAGGGGCGATACTGGGCTCGGCGCCGCCGGCTCGATCACGGAAACCAAGACTTTCTCGTCCTCGATGACCTCACGAATCTTGGCGATGATCTCCGCCTGCACCTCGCCAGGCGCCAAACGGCAGTTAACTGTGGCGCGCGCGTTTTGAGGCAAGGCGTTCTCGGCGTGGCCCGCATCGAGCATGGTGGCGACCAAGGTTGTCCGAAGGACGGAATTGTAGAGGGGATTCTCGCTAAGGCGGGTGGCGGCTCCAGGGTCAGGCGGGTTCTCAAGGACGGCTTTCATGTCCGACGCCAGCTGGCCGGTTTCGGCGTCCGAGGTTTTGGCGAAATAATCACGGGTTACCTCATTGAGATGGACTGGAAACTTGAGCGCCGAGAGTTTGACCAAGGCGTGAGCGAGCTGGTAGATGGCGTTGTCGGGACGAGGCTGGGAACTGTGCCCGCCACGGTTGTGGACCTCCAGCCGAAGCGTCAAATACCCCTTCTCCGCGGCTTGGACGTGATAGCCCACGGCTTTGCCCTGGCTCCTGGCCGGACCGCCCGCGTCGACGTTCAGGCAGTAGGCCGCCTCGATCAAGTCGCGCCGGTTCTTCAGGATCCAGTTCAATCCGTTGTTCACCGCCGACCCCTCTTCTCCGGCGGTAAGGGCGACAATGAGGTCGCGGTCCGGTTGAAAGCCTTCCTGCCTCAGACGGATCAATGCGCTGACCAACGCCGAGTCGCAGCCTTTGACGTCCGCCGTGCCGCGACCGTAGAAGAAACCCTCCTTCTCGGTGAGTTTGAACGGATCAAGGGACCAATCCTCCCGTCGGGCTTCGACAACGTCCAAGTGTCCGAGGAGGAGGATAGGACCGCGTTTGCCGACTCCGCGGTAGCGAACCACCAGGTTCCTGGTTCGCGGGTCAGGCCCGACCACTTGAATGTCCGCGGCGGGGAGGCCGGAAGCGCGCAACCTCTTACCGAGGGCTTCGGCGGCTTTGGTCGTGTCACCTGTGGAATGGGTGGTATCCGTTTCGATGAGTTCCTGGAGTATCTCGCGAGCCAAGGCCAGGTGCTTGGGGAGCTCCGCGGCTTGAGTAGCCAAGCAGGCGGCGATGGTTGCATAAAGGATAACGGGAAAGACGCCCAATCGGCTCACCCGGGCAGGCCGAGGCGGGTCGCTGGAACGGTGGGAGAGCCCGTGTTGGATCTCCGCACACGGATAGGCTTCTCGCCCGAGGTGAATCGCGAAAAGCGGGGATTTCATGATCAGCGTGGCCGCAGGCGCAGCTTAAGGCGGGAGGCGACCGCTGTCAGCGAGAAAAATCGGTTTGGCCGGTTCGCGATTCCCCCACGGGGTCGTGTGCGCCCCGGCGCCGCGGGGGCGCGTGAACGCAGAAACACAAACACGATCGGGGCGAGACCGCGGCGCAACGTTGGTGCCGCGACAATCTCACCAATCGGTTGCCTGATAATCCTTTAGGAATTTTCCCCAGAGGTGTTTACCGGTGTTGAATCCCTGGATGATGGGATCGAGGATCCGGGCGGCGCCGTCCACGATGTCAAGGGGTGGATGGAACTGGTGGTCGCGGATCTTCCGCTCGGCCACTGCTGCTGGGTCTTCATCTGTGACCCAGCCGGTATCGACGCTGTTCATGTGTATCCCGTCGGCGTGGTAGTCGGCCGCCGAGGTGCGGGTCATCATGTTGAGCGCGGCTTTGGCCATGTTGGTGTGCGGATGCCTGGTGGTTTTGAATTTCCGGTAGAACTGCCCTTCGACCGCGGAAACGTTGACGATGTGCTTATCGGGCTGCGCTGAGCGGAGCATGAGAGGTTTCAGACGGGCATTGATTACGAACGGCGCGACGGCATTGACCAAGTGCACTTCGAGCAATTCGACGGTAGGTACCTCGGCGAGCATCAGCCGCCAGGAGTTACGTTCCCTCAAATCGACTTGCTGCAAATCCTGGTCCAGGCGGCCCTGCGGAAAGAGATCCTTTTGCGCGGCCAGCTCCTCCGGGAGCAAGGCCAACTGTGATAGTTCCGCAGCATGAGTGAGTCCGGTGATCGTGGACACGGGCCGTTCAAGCGCCACTGCCGGCCCTGATGGAAGCAAATCACAGCCCCGCAGGCCCTCGTAGGCGCCAAGCAGCCCCTGCGCTGTCTCCGGCAGTTGCTGCAGCGGGCCGGTTTCGCGTTCCATCATATGCTGATAGAACTGAGGCGGACGCCGGACGGTCTGGCAGGCGTTATTGATGATGAAATCCAGTCGCTCCCGGGTGTGAAGCAGGTGCCGGCAGAACGCCTCGACGCTCGGAGTGTGCCGGAGATCGAGGCCGAAGATCTCCAAGCGCGTCCCCCACTCGGCAAAATCCGGTTCGCTGGAGTAGCGCATCGCTGAGTCGCGTGGGAAGCGGGTGGTGACGATGAGATGGGCTCCGGAGCGGAGAAGTTTAATCCCCGCCTGATAGCCGATCTTAACCCGGCCACCGGTCAGCAACGCCACGCGCCCGCGCAGGTCCGCCAACTCTCCCCGCTTCCGAAAATTCAATTCGGCACATGAGGGACAGAGCTGGTCGTAGAAATGGTGAATCGTCGAGTAGTCTCTCTTACAGATATAGCAATGGCGCAGGTCGGTCGATTCCCGAGTCCCGCTACCCCCGTCTGGGTTGTCCTGGGCCGGATCCGTCGCCGACTGGGCGGCGGGTGGGATCTGGTTGGGAGTGGTAAAAACAGTGTCGCGCCGGAGCTTACGGATGCCGGTATCGGCCAAAAGGCCTTCCCGAAGCCGGAGCCGGTCCTCCAAGCGCTGGCGGTGTTTTGCTTTCACGAGGCGACGGCGAAGGATCGGGTTAGGGCAGTAGATCTCCCCCGCGGCCCGGAGCAAGCGGGCCCTGTCCTGAGGCGGTACGTCGGCCAAGAGGTCCTTCTTGGCAGCGAGCATCTCCAGGAATTGCGCGGCGGCATTCACGCGCTCTGCCAGGGCGGCAGTTTCAGATTCCCGGGGTTTTGCGGCGCCCGAATTTGATGGTGTCTGGGACATTTGCATCTGCGGCAACGATGGCGATTGGACTGCTCGACGACAAGCACGAGCGGAAAGCGACCTTTCGGATCTAGCACCGGGCTTCCTCGACGGAAGAGCAACCGGGCGGAAGCGGCGCAAGCCGCCAGGCCCGTCTCGAGCTTGGGCACGTGAAGGGCACGATTAGATCGATCTTGATTAATAAGTCGTTGATCGCTACAAACTGATACGATGTTCAATTAAGCCCCTTTATGAACCACAAATCTTCCACCATTCCGACCGCTTCACGCCGCCAATTTCTTCGCACCTCGGCCGCGACCGCCGCGGCGGTTTCGCTGAGCGGGCTAAACATAGGCCGCTTTGCGCACGCAGCGGGCAGCGCTGTGTTGCGAGTGGGAATGATCGGGTGTGGCGGGCGTTGCGCGGGGGCGGCGGACCAGGCTCTGACCGCCGATCCGGGAGCCCAGTTGGTGGCCATGTGCGATTTGTTCGCGGACCGGCTCCAAGCGAAGCGTGAAGCCTTGAAGACGCAGAAGCCGAAGCAAGTCGCGGTAGACGACGATCATTGTTTTGTGGGGTTCGACGGATACCGGAAGGTGATCGAGTCGTGTGATGTGGTCTTGATCGCGAACGCCGCAAAGTTCCACCCGATGCATGTTCTAGCCGCGGTGGAGGCCGGCAAGCATGTTTTTGTTGAGAAACCGCACGGCATTGATCCAGCGGGCATCAAGACGATGGACCGCGCCTGCGCGCTCGCGAAAGAAAAGAAACTGACCGTGGTGTCAGGTTTACAGAGCCGCTACCATCCCGGTTACCAGGAGACCATCCAACGGATCCACGACGGGGCCATTGGCGAAGTGGTGGCGATCGAGGAGAATTGGCTCCGTGCGCCGTATGTTCTGCAGGAGCGCAAAGCGGGCATGACGGAAACGCAGTTCCAATTCAGCACGCAATACCATTTCAACTGGCTTTCCGGGGATGACGTGGTGCAGACGTTGGCGCACAACCTGGACCGCGCCAGCTGGCTACTGCGCGACCAGGCGCCGGCAAAGGCGCATGGGATGGGTGGGCGGGCAACCCTATCGGGTGAAATCTACGGGAACGTGTTCGACCATCACGCCGTTGTGTATGAATTCCCGACCGGCGTGCGCCTCTATGCGTATTGCCGGACGATTCCACGTTGCTACGAAGAGAATTCGAGCATCATCCTAGGGAGCAAGGGGCGCGCGTCGGTTGTGGCATGCCGGATCCAAGGTGAGCACCCATGGCGTTGGCAGGACAACGGAGCCAATCCTTACCAGATCGAGCACGACAGGCTCTTCGCGTCGATTCGGGCCGGGGAGGCGCTGAATAATGGAGGGTATATGACACGCAGCACGCTCATCGCCATCATGGGGCAGATCAGTTGCTACACGGGCAAAGAAGTTACCTGGGAACAAATCACCGGATCCAACTTTAGTTACGCGCCTAAACCTGAAGCGTGCTGCTTCGAGATGGATCCACCCGTGAAACCAGGCCCCGACGGCGTGTACCCGGTGAACATCCCCGGTGTGACCGAATTGATTTGATCGATGGTTCGCTGGTGGACCAATGGCCGTGCTTTGCCCTGCCTTGTCTCGACGATCGACTTGGCGGCAATAGCACAAGAGTCTCAACTAAATCATCTACCAAGGTTTACGGACGCTGTTTAATAGGAGTCATGATATGAAGAAAGTGTCGTGTTTGTGCTATTGCAGGGGAGCGGTGTTGTTGTTCGCGGGGGGGCTCCTGGCGGGACCTTTGGATGAATGGACTCAGCGCAATCCTGCAGCAATGCAGATTCAACCGAACACACTGACCGCGCTGGCGTACGGAGGCGGAGTTTTCACCGGAGTCGGATCGAGAGGCCCGGCGATTTTCTCACCCGATGGCATTGCCTGGGGACTTGCTAACCCGGGGACAAAACCGTTGTTGGTCAGCGTCGCCTACGGGGATGGTAACTTCGTCGCGGTGGGGGGGAACGGCCTAATCTACGCCTCACAGGGTGGGATCAACTGGAGCGCGCAAACGTCGGGCACGACCAGCGCGCTCGCCTCGATCGCATATGGGCAGAGTAACTTTGTGGCGGTTGGTAATCTTGGGACTGTTTTGACATCCCCTGATGGCACGAATTGGACCGCGCGAGCTTCGGGAACGAACATCGCTCTCAATCTAGTGGCCTATGGCGGAAATGGGTTTGTTGCGGTGGGCGCACAAGGGAAGATATTGACCTCCCCTGATGGGACGGCGTGGACGGTGCAGACGTCGAAGGCGTCGGGTTCGTTGTTGGCGATGACCTACGCCAACGGAGAGTTCGTGGCGGTTGGCTCAGCCGGCACAGTCCAGACTTCGCTCGATGGAACCAGTTGGGCCAGCCAGAAGTCCAACTCGATCCGAGATCTGGTCGGGGTCACTTATGGAAATGGCCTGTTCGTGGCAGTGGGTGCGAGCGGGACCATCGTGACGTCGGCCGACGGCACTAATTGGACGAGCACCACTTCGGGAACGGTGCGTAATCTCCACGGAGTGGCATACGGAAGCGGAGTATTTGCGGCGGCCGAGTCCCAAAACACGATTCTGACCTCTGCCGATGGGCTGACGTGGACCGATGTCGGAGCCCACGGTTTGCGGAGCGACCTGGCGGGTGTGGTTCGTGGGCCTGATCAGTACGTGGCTGTTGGATCCGGCGGTGCGATCATCAGTTCGATCGACGGCACAGCGTGGGGAGTCCAAGAATCTGGAACGACGAACGCGCTTGCAGGCGTTGTTGTTGGGAACGGCCGATACGTTGCGGTGGGGGCCGCCGGCACCGTGCTCACATCGAGCGACGGAAAAAGTTGGGAGGCCCGGACGGCACCTACGACGAAGAACCTGAGCGCGGTGGCCTTCGGGGATGGAAGCTTCGTTGCGGTTGGAGCCGCAGGACTGATTCTGACCTCGGCGGATGCAACCAACTGGTTCACCCAAGTCATCGGCATTACGAACGGACTTAACTCGGTGGTGTATGGAAACGGTGAGTTCGTTGCTGTGGGCACGGGCAGCACAATCCTCACGTCCCCGAATGGAGTTCAGTGGGTGGTCCGCTATGGCGTCTCCGGAGAGACACTTTATGGAATCGATTACGAAGAGGGCCAGTTTGTGACTGTAGGCGGAACGTCCTTCCAGGCCGCCCTGCTGAGTTCGTTCGGCGGGTTCGGCTGGACACGTGGGACTGTTAGCCCCTCACAAACGCGACCGTTCTATGGAGTCGCCTCGTACAACGGCAACTTCATAGCAGCCGGCAATTCCGCCGTTCTTTTCAGTTCTAATGGCGTTGCGTGGACCTCGATACCGCTCACAGGTCTAACGGCGCCTCAATTAACAGGCGTGGCGGCTGGAGCGGACGGTTTCGTGATTGTGGGCAAGGGTGGTAACATCATCCAATCCGGCGCCCTTCTGGATTCCCCAACCACACTCCAACAGCCGCAGGATCAGACAGTTAACATGGGGGACAGCGCAAGCTTCAGGGTCGCGGCTACTGGGCAGCCGCCGCTTGTTTATCAATGGCTCTGGAACGGCCAGCCGATCGATGGTGCCACGAATGCGGTTCTTGAACTAGACGCCGTTACAGTGAATCAAGCGGGGGATTACTCAGTTACTGTGACTGACATCGGCGGCACCTCAACCAGTGATACAGCCACGCTGGTGGTTGTTCCGCCAGTGCTTCCGGTCGTCTCAGTGACCGCAGTCGACGCGGATAATTCCCAGAACCCCCCGAAACCGGGGGCATTCACGGTGATGCGAAGTGGAGATAGTGGCCAGGCGCTGAGTGTGACCTACTCGATCGGCGGGACGGCAACGACTGGAACCGATTACGAAGCGATTGATAGTAAGGTATCGATCCCCGCCGGCGCGTCCTCCGCAACCATTAGCATTGTTCCTCTGGGCCACCAGCAGCCAATTGGAGTGAAGAACGTCGAACTGGTTCTCTCGATCGATTCGACGTATAACGTTGGGCCAGCGAGTGCCGCGAGGGTAATCATCTGGGGCGACACCGCCGCGCCTCAATGGGCAGAACGCAGCCCTGCACCACAAGCGCCGAGGCTGCGGAACGTTGCCTATGGCAATGGAACGTTTGTAGCGGTTGGGGAGAGAGGTGTTATCTTAACCTCTCCGGATGGAGTCGATTGGACCCGACGAGATAGCGGAGTCGACACTTTCCTGACCGGAGTCGCGTTTGCAGACGGGATATTCGTGGCGGTTGGCGGAACAACGGTTGACGGTTACGTTTTGTCGTCGCCCGACGGGATAACGTGGACCTCGCGTGATCAGGGCGTGAGGAACTTCACTGCGATTGTTTATGGCGGCGGCACCTTCGTGGCCGTCGGGGCGGGTCCCGGATTTGAAACCTGGGCATCAAGCGCCGAGACAGATTGGAGCCCAATCCTGTCCTCGGTCTCGGCAGGGGTTGACCTCTATGGGGTGACCTATGGCAACGGGCTCTATCTGGCGACCGGGTTCAATGGTCTTGGCGGCTCAGGCGTTTTCACTTCACCCGATGCCCGCCAATGGGCGCAGAGGCAGGGCGCGGTCAAAGAAGTAGACGCAGTCGCGTTTGGAAAGGACGTTTTCGTCGGGATGGCCGGCAAAGACATTCTATCTTCGCCGGACGGCGCCAATTGGACAGCGCGTGCGATTGGTGTTGCGGATTACTTGGCCAGCGTCGCCTTCGTGAAGGAGAGGTTTGTAGCGGTTGGGACAATGGGCGCGATCCTCGTCTCGCAGGACGGTATCGAGTGGTCCATGGCCGAATCCGGCACGTCGGACGAGCTCTATGGCGTGGCTTACGGGAACGGAACGTTCGTTGCAGTCGGGACCGGCATCATCCTCACCTCGCACGATGCCCTAACCTGGACCCCTCGGCGGGATTGGGGATCAACCGGCTACCTCAATGGCATCGCTGCGGGCCCCAGTGGCTATGTGGCCGTGGGGGAGGAGGGCGTGCTGACTTCACCCGACGGCGTGGTTTAGACCGGCCAGAAGGTCACAAACACGCTCGCCGCTATCGTCTATGGAAACGGTCGCTTCGTTGCCACAAGCGTTCGTGGAGGAGTGCTTACTTCCATCGATGGGACGAACTGGGAGGCAAATGAACCAGAGAACATCGAGAGACTGGAGGGCATCACCTATGGCAATGGAAGCTTCGTAGGCGTGGGGCTCAACAATTTGTTAGGTGGCGCAGCGATCACATCCATCGACGGCACGAACTGGAGCGCCCACAACATTAATCCCGCTTTCCGGCCAGCCGGCATTGCCTACGGGAATAACGTATTTGTGGCGGTCGGGGATGGGCCGACTTTCAGCTCGGCGGACGGGTTGACGTGGACCAACAGGTCGCCAAGCGCAATGGGTTACCTGTATGGGGTCGCGTTTGGCAACGGCACTTTTGTGGCGGTTGGGAACAACAAGATCCTACGATCATCGGACGGGCTGACGTGGACGCCTGGTCCCGGCGGGTACAGCCTCATGGGAATTACCTATGGTGCGGGAACATTCATGGCCGTGGGCAGCCCCGGCACGGTGATTACCTCTCCCGACGGCATCACCTGGACCTCCCAATCAAGCGGCACGGACCTGATGCTCCTAGGCGTTGCGTACGGCAGAGAGTTTATTTCGGTTGGGGCCAATGGCATTATCCTGCAGTCCCGGCCCGCGCGGTCTGCGCTGGAAGCGCCACGCATTACCGGTGCCTTAGGCACCAGCGGCTTTGAACTGATTATTTCCGGCACCGCGGGAGCGACTTGCGTGGTGCAATATGCTCCCGAGCTGGGCGATAGCGGCTCCTGGCAGACCCTGACGACGCTGAAGCTAACTAATGCCCCGACGGCTTGGGTAGATACTTCGGCCCTTGGCACCGCTCGGCGCTTCTACCGCGCCACGGCCTCGCCATAGGGATTGGGAGCGGCGCAGTGCTCTGGTGAAGAACGGCGGCGGCGCGAGAAGTGAAGCGCAGCGGGCCTGGAGGTCCAACTTCTGGAGTTGACACCCCATCCTCACGGAAGAATCATCGCTTACATGAAACAGCCCCAGAATAGTCTTACCTCGCGTCGCGAGTTTATTGTCAATACCGGGCGCGTCGCAGCAGTCTCCGCGCTGGCCGGCGCCACTTTGCCCTACGTTCATGGAGCGGAGGGAAATACCATTCAAGTTGCTTTAGTCGGCTGTGGCGGTCGGGGAACCGGCGCCGCGGCGAATGCACTGACGGTCAAAAACGGGCCAGTGAAACTAGTGGCCATGGCAGACGTGTTCGAGGACCGGCTGAACGATAGCTTCAAGAACCTTTCGGATAACTACGGCAAGCAAATGGATGTGCCGCAGGACCGCCGGTTCATTGGCTTTGATGCGTATAAGAAGGCGATCGACTGCCTAAAGACGGGTGATGTCGTGATTTTCGCTACGCCACCCGCCTTCCGCTGGGTGCATTTTACTTACGCGATCGAGAAGGGCGTGAATGTGTTCATGGAGAAACCGGTCACGGTGGACGGGCCGACCTCCAAACGGATGTTCGAGCTCGGGGAGAAGGCGAAGGCCAAGAATCTCAAGGTGGGTGTCGGATTGATGTGCCGACATTGCCGCGCGCGGATGGAGTTGTTCGACCGGATCAAGGATGGCCAAGCCGGAGAGATCCTCCTGATGCGGGCGTACCGCATGCACGGGCCGGTGGGCTCGTTCGCTTCCGGTCCCAAACCCGACGGGATGAACGAACTGAGCTACCAAATCAGACGTTTCCACAGCTTCCTCTGGGCAAGCGGCGGCTGCTTCAGCGACTTCTACATCCACAATATCGACGAATGCTGCTGGATGAAAGACAAGTGGCCGGTGAAAGCTCGCGCCTTGGGCGGCCGCCACTACCGCGGCGACTCGATCGATCAGAACTTCGACAACTACTCGGTGGAATATAGCTTTGACGACGGGACCAAGCTTTACCTTGAGGGCCGCTGCATGACGGGTTGCGCGGACGATCACTCCAGCCACGCGCAGGGGACCAAAGGGTTGGCGATCATTTCAGTGGCAGGCCACATGCCCTCGCACGCGAGCATCTACAAGACTCAACTTCGCACGAAGGCCAGCCAGGTCTGGGCATTTCCTCAACCCGAACCCAATCCCTACGAATTGGAGTGGGAGGACCTGATCGATGCGATTCGCAACGACAAGCCCTATAACGAAGTGAAGCGAGGAGTTGAAGCCAGCCTGGTAACCTCGATGGGCCGCATGGCTGCGCATACCGGCCAAGACGTCGCGTACGAGGACATCCTGAACTCTGATCACGAGTTCGCCCCGGATGTGGACAAACTGACGGCTAACTCGGAAGCACCGCTGAAACTCGCAGCGAATGGCAAGTACCCGGTGCCCGAGCCCGGCATCACAAAGCATCGCGAGTACTAAACGCCCTCCGAGGTGGGGCTCGTTCAAAACGCTCTAGATGGCGTGGGACGCGGCGGATCGCGGCAATCAGGCCGGTTCGCCGCGAACGGTATCGACGGTGCTCGATCCTGCCGTTCCCCGAGGATCCAGCCGTAAAGGGCGCGCGCCGGTGCGCTGATCAATCTCCGTTGTTGCCGTCATCCTCGCGCCGTTCCCAGCGCCGCTGGGCGCGCTCGGGGAGGGAAGTGTCCACTTTGGCGTAGTAGCTGCCGTCGCCAAAGAGCGCCTCCACCTCTCGTTGGAAAGCCAGGGATGGAAGCACGCGAAACCGTTCGTGGGTTTCGATGAACACCAGCTCTCCGCCGGGCATCTCTACGCAGAGGAATAGCGGGCATTGGCCCTTGTGAGTGGTCACGAGTTGCTGAAGGGCCGCCAACGCATCAGAGCCCAGGCGACTGGCGGAGGCCCGAACGTGGACCTGGCGGGTGTATTTTCGAGGGGCGTCCTCGAGCGGGAAGATCTCCTGGGGGAAGATCTTCGGCTTGTCATCGCCCCCGCTGACCTCGCCGACGACCATGATCGCCTTGTTCAGTTCGAAGAGCGGGCGGTATTTGTCGTAATTCTCGTTCATGCATAGGACCTGCACTGAGCCCGCAAGGTCCTCGAGAGTGAGCATCGCGTAGGGCTTGCTGTTTTTCTTGGAGATGCCGTTTTGGACCGCCGCGATGAGCCCACCGAGGCGGGTCATACCACGGTTCGCGACCTGGCCGAGGGTGGCAGTGGTGGACAGAGCGTATTTCTCGAGGATCGGCGCGAAGGGTGTGAGCGGGTGTCCGGTGACATAGAACCCCAGCAATTCCTTCTCGGCCGCAAGCAGTTCATTCTGGGGCCATTCAGGAATCTTGGGGGCCGCCGCAGCGTCGGCAGGGTTGCCTTCGCCGAGCATATCAAAGAGCGAAGTCTGCCCTCGCGCCCGGTCCTGTGCCAAGCGGTTGGCGCGGGAGAGGGTGCGTTCGATGGCGGCGAACATTGAAGCTCGGGTCTCGCCAAAGGCGTCGCAGGCGCCGGCCTTGATCAGGGCTTCGAGCATCTTGCGGTTGACGGTGCGGGTATCGACCCGTTCGCATAAGTCGGCGAGAGAGGTAAATTTGCCGCCCTCGGCCCGCGCCTTGAGGATGCTTTGCACAGCGATCTCGCCCACTCCTTTGATCGCGGCCAAACCGAAGCGGATCACGGTGCCCTCGCGCGCCGGAGCGAAGGCCACCTGACTTTCGTTGACGTCCGGAGCGAGGACCTCCACTCCGAAGGTGCGGGCTTCTTCGACGTACAGGCTAAGCTTGTCCGTGTCGCCCATGTCGTTGGTCATCATGGCGCACAGGAACTCGACCGGGTAATTGGCCTTCAGGTATGCCGTTTGGTAAGCAACGATGGCATAGGCTGCCGCGTGAGATTTGTTGAATCCGTACCCCGCGAACTTCTCCAGCAAATCGAAGATTTGATCGGCCTTGTCCTTGGCGATGCCGTTGACCTTGGCGCAGCCCTTGACGAAGCTGTCGCGCTGTTTAGCCATCTCCTCGAGTTTTTTCTTCCCCATGGCGCGGCGCAACAGGTCTGCGCTGCCCAAGGTGTAGCCGGCGAGGACTTGTGCAGCCTGCATCACCTGCTCCTGATACACCATGATCCCGTAGGTCTCCTGGCAGATCTTCTCCAGCAACGGGTGCTCGTACTCGATCTTCACTTCACCGTGGCGGCGGCGGATGAACTCCGGAATCAGATCCATCGGACCGGGCCGATAGAGGGCGATCAAGGCGGTGATGTGCTCGATCGAACTGATCTGGAATTTTCGGCAGAGGTCCCGCATCCCGCCGGATTCCAATTGGAACACGCCCAAGGTGTGAGCCTTGTTGAGCAGATCGTAAGTCTTGGGATCTTCCAAGGGGAGGTGATCGATGGGGACCTCAATATTCTTGGTGGCTTTAACCATTTCGCAGGTGTTGCGGATAACGGTCAGGGTCTTGAGCCCCAAAAAGTCCATCTTCAGCAGACCCAACTCGCCAACCGGGCCCATCGCGTATTGGGTAACGATGGTGTTCTCCTCGTCCTGTTTCAGGGGCAAGAGGTTTACCAGCGGTTGATCGCCGATGACCACGCCAGCCGCATGAACAGAGGCATTTCGCGTCAGATCCTCGAGCACAAAGGCCGTGTCGATCAGCTCTTTAGTGACTTCCTCGGTCTCATATGCCTGCTTGAGCTCAGGTGATTGCTTGAGCGCTTTCTCGAGGGTCATCTTCAGCTCGTTCGGAACCATCTTGGCGAGGCGGTCGCATTCTCCATAGCTCAAGCCCATAACCCGGCCGACGTCGCGGACCACGGACTTAGCCCCCATGGTGCCGAAGGTGATGATCTGTGCGACCGAATCGCGTCCGTATTTTTGCCGTACGTATTCAATTACTTCCGCGCGGCGGTCATCGGCAAAATCGATATCGATATCAGGAGGGTTGACGCGCTCCGGGTTCAGGAAGCGTTCAAACAGGAGGCTGTAGCGGATGGGATCGACGTTCGAGATCTCGAGCAAATAGGTAACGATCGAACCAGCCGCCGAGCCACGCGCCACGCAGGAAATCCCGCGACTCCGTCCGTAGCGCACGAAATCCCCAACGATCAGGAAGTAACTGACGAAGCGGGTTTTCTCGATGGTCTGTAACTCGAGCTGGAGTCGGTCGAGCACCACCTGCACCGCCGCAGCGACAAGCGGATCTGCCATGGAGGATTCCGCAGGTGTCGAGGCGGCCTCCGGCGACGGTGGGCGGTAGGTGGGCAATCGCGTGGGGTCCTTGATCGATTCGACCACGAACTCCTTTCCTTCGATGCGAACGGCTAGCCCGTAACGCTTTTGAAGGCCCTCAGCCAGGAGGGTCCGAAGGTAACCTTCGCGAGTAAAGTGCTCAGGCGGGTCGAAGGCGGGATAGTGCAGCTTGTTAAACTCGATCTCGAGATTGCACTTCTCAGCTACTTCGAGGGTGTTCAAGACCGCTTCGGGTGTTTCGGCGAAGAGTGCTTTCATCTCCTCCGCGGAGCGCAGATAGAACTGTTGAGGTTGATAGCGCATCCGGCGCTCGTCGGCGAGCATCGCCTGGGTACCGATACAGATGAGGCAATCGTGAGCGTGAGAATGGCTTTTTTCGACGTAGTGAACGTCGTTCGTGGCGACCAGTTTAAGCCCGAACTCGCGAGCCCAGGGGATGAGCTGGCGATTCACCTTAGCCTGCTCTGCGATTCCATGATTCTGGAGCTCGAGATAGAAGTTCTCGGGCCCCAAAGTCTGCTTGAACCAATCCATCGTATCGCGGGCCTGTTTGATCTGATCGCGATTGATGAGTTCGGGGATCTCGCTGGCGAGGCAGCCTGAGAGAGCAATGATTCCATCCTTGTTCGCGGCCAGAAGTTCCTTATCGATGCGGGGTTTGTAGTAATAGCCTTCGAGGTGGGCGGCGGTTGCGAGCTTGATAAGGTTTTTGTAGCCGGCCTCATCCTTAGCCAGGAGAAGGAGGTGGTGATAGACATCCCGTCCGCCGCTGCTGCTCTTCTTCTCAAAGCGGCTTCCCGGCGCGACATAGACCTCGCAGCCGATGATGGGCTTGATCCCCTTCTCGCGCGCGGCCTGATAAAAGTCCACAGCCCCGTAGAGGACCCCGTGATCTGTCAGGGCTAGCGAGCTGAACCGATGGGAATGGGCCTTCTCCACCAACCGGTCGAGGCGGCAAGCACCGTCCAGCAGCGAGTACTCACTGTGGAGGTGCAAGTGGACGAAGTCGGCATGTGCCATGGCATCACTCTACGGCTGCCGGCGTTCGGCGCGCAAGCGCGGGGCCAGTGGAAAGAACGAATGGAGCTGGGACGCGGCGGGGGCTCGGACCCACTGAAGGAATGAGGGCGGTGATGAAGTGAAAGGAAATCGCCAGCAAGGTTGTTTCTCGGATCTCAAAATAGTTCGAGTCAATCGGCAGGGTGGAGATTCGAAGACCAGGAACGAGTGCTCGAATGGACCATTGACTTGTCGCGGCTGGTGTCCTATTTAGGGCTGAAAGTTCGCCAAAGAATTTATGCCACCGAAAACAACCGAAAAAAACGTCGCCCCCGAAAAGCCCGCTGTCACCGAAGCTGCAAAAGCGGCCGCCGGCCGCCAGCGAGATTTGGAAGCCGCAATCTCGAGCATTACCAAGGCGTACGGCGACGGGAGCATCATGCGGCTGGGCGACGCCCAGGCCTTGCGCAAGATCGAGGTGATCCCTACGGGTTCACTGGCCATCGACCTCGCCCTTGGAGTGGGGGGAATCCCTCGGGGGCGGGTGATCGAAATCTTTGGACCGGAATCGTCCGGTAAAACCACACTCATGTTGCACGTGATCGCCAACGCGCAAAAGACGGGTGGTTTGGCGGCGTTTATCGACGCCGAGCACGCGCTCGACCCAGGTTACGCCAAGAAACTGGGAGTGAATCTGGAGGATTTGTTGGTGGCCCAGCCAGACAGCGGTGAAGAGGCCCTCACTATTTGCGAAACACTGGCACGCTCCAACGCTCTGGACGTGATTGTAATCGACTCAGTTGCGGCCCTGGTCCCGAAGGCCGAGCTGGAGGGAGAGATGGGCATGGCCACCATGGGGATGCAAGCACGGCTGATGAGCCAAGCACTGCGGAAGCTCACGGCAGTCCTCGCCAAAGCGAAAACAACCTGCATCTTCACCAATCAGATCCGGGAAAAGGTCGGCGTGATGTTCGGCAATCCCGAGACTACTCCCGGCGGCAAAGCCCTTAAATTCTACGCCAGCGTCCGACTCGATATACGCCGCAAGGACGCGATCAAGGATGCCGCTGGGGCGGTAGTAGGCCATCACGTCAAGGTGAAGGTTGTGAAGAACAAAGTGGCTCCACCGTTCACCGAGGCTGAGTTTGACATCATATTCAACCAAGGGATTAACCGAGAGGGCAGCATCCTGGACGTTGGAATCGAGGCGGGCGTCGTCGAGAAGAAAGGGGCCTGGCTCCAGTTTGCCGGAGAACTCATCGGCCAAGGGAAAGACGCAGCCCAGAAGACCTTAATCGAGAAACCCGACTTGGCTCTGAAGATCGTCGATCAGATCATGCTTAAGCGAGCGGAGAAGGCGGCGGCAGCGGCTAACCCCTGACATCGGGTTTCCATCAGACAGCCATCGAGCCGCGACCGTATGACCCACGCTGAATTCCGGCGCGGTGAATTCGTTGTCAGTACCGATCCCGAACTTATCAGCGTGGATCGGGTGCACGAGTTCCTGTCCCGCTCCTACTGGTCGCCCGGGGTGGGGCGCGAAGTCGTCGAGCGTTCGATTCGCCATTCGCTTTGCTTCGGCCTCTACCGGGAAGAGGAACAGATTGGTTTCGGCCGAGTAGTGACCGACTATGCCAGTTTCGGCTACGTGGCCGACGTCTATGTCCTGGAGGAATGGCGTGGACGCGGGTTGGGCAAATGGTTCATCGAATGCATCGTGGCGCACCCCGACCTGCAAAGCCTTCGCCGGCTGCTGTTGGCCACGCGCGACGCCCACGGGCTCTACCGCAAAATCGGATTCAAAGAACTCGCGCACCCGGAATTCCACATGGAGCGCCGTCCCCAGGGGTGGCGCGAGCCTTAGCGGTTTCTCTCAGGCCGGGGGTCACGGGGGACCAAGTCACCCGAGTGCTTCGCCTTTCCGGCAGGATGTCGGACGATGTGCGGTGAGGCTATCGGCGAGGGTCGCTAGCGCGGGACCGCCTAATTAGGGGCTGAGTGGTGCCTCGCCGATCGCCTATCGCGATAGCTGGCGAGGATGGAGGCTAGCACCAACGCGGCTCCCAAGGTGCAGACGATAGCCGCACCGGTTGGAAAATCGAATTTATAGGCGCCATACAAACCGATCACGCTGGAGAGAGTTGCTGTTGTCCACCCGATGGTGATGAGGGAGCTGAGCTTGGTCGCCAGGAAGTTTGCGCACACTGCGGGCACGATCAGATAGGAGAAAACGAGAAGCACGCCGCCGATTTGCACGAAGCTGGTCACGACCAAACCAAACAGCGCGTAGAAGAGGAAATCCCACCAGCGCACCGCGAGGTTCTCGGAGATAGCCCGCTCCGGCTCGAAAGAGATGGTCAGGAACTGTTTGCGGAAAATGAAATGCACCGCGCCGATGCCAAGGTAGATGCCGAAGGTCCTCAGCACCTCGTTGGGCGTGACCAACAACACATCGCCAATGAGCGTGCGGCGCAACTCTTCATTTCCTTCCGCGCTGCGGCTCAGAAGCACGATGCCCAGGGCCGCGGCGACCACGTAGACGATCCCGATCAGGGCTTCCTGGGGAACGTGATGACGCTCGCGGGCGCGTGTGGCCGCGAAGATGGCGGCCCCAACCAGAGTGAAACCAAATGACCAAAAATAGTTCTGGATGCCGTGGGCTTCATGCCCAAGGAGCAATGAGACGCACGTTCCGAGAGCTGCCACCTGAGCCAAAGCGAGATCAACGAAGATGACTTCGCGCCGCACGATGTGGAGGCCCAGATACACGAGCATCCCGGGCAATAGCAGGCACGCCATGAGCGGCCATTTCATTACACTTAACGCTTCGTTCATGCGGATAATGTCTCGTGGATTTGAATTCCGACCCAGCTACTTGACCTCGGCCAGGGCTTTGGCCAGGCTATTAACGAGATAATCGATCAGCTGGAGATAGCCGCCCTCCGTTCCTTTCACACCGCCAGGGAATTGGGCGACGTCGATAACATCAGCGCCCGTGTTGCGTGCGACGGTCTCGGCAGTCCTCCGGTTCAGATAAGGGTCCACGATGATCACGTTCACTTTGCGATCCTTCATCTGGAGGATTACCTCGGCCAAGTGGGCGGGCGTTGGCGGAATCCCGGGCTTGGGCTCAAGAAAAAGATCAATTTTCAGCCCAAAGCGCTCGCCGAAATAAGGCCAAGAGTTGTGGTAGGCCACGATCTCACGGCCTTTGAAGGGAGCAAGCGCTCGCTGCCATTCGATCATTTTCGAATCGAGGGCATCGGTAAACTTTTTCAAGTTAGCCCGATAGCTGTCGCCGGACTTGGCGTCCAAGGCGCAGAATGCATCGGCAATGCGTTGCGCCACTTGTCGGCCGTTCATGGGATCGATTACGTAGTGCGGATTGCCCGCTGCGTGGATGTCGCCTTTCGACCGATCGAGGGTCGAAGGCACCTCGAGCAACTGGATACCCTGGGCGCAAGCCACATGGCCCGGGGCGCCGGAGGCCAGCTTCTCGTTGCGGGATTGGTCCAGGAGCGCGGGCAGCCAACCGATCTCCAATTCAGCGCCGCCCTCAACGAGCACATCGGCCCGATTGAGTTTCACGATGAAGCTGGGCTTGGCATCCACGAAGTGGGGGTCCTCGGTTGGTTTGGCTAGGGTCGTTAGATCGATGTTGTCGCCGCCAATTTCCTTGGCGATTGCCGCCAGATCGGGTGTGGTGGCCACGACGTTAAGCTTTGCGTGAGCGAGAGGCACGAGCAGCGCCGAGAGCAGCGAGATAAGAGCTAACTTTGTCATAGTTGATTTCAAATCCGAGTGAGCTCCTCCTCAGAACTTGTGCGCACCGTGCGCCCCGAGCAGAAACTCTAGCTGAAGCCAGACTGTATGCTGGTCCCCAAAGAGAGCGCCATGGTCGAAGTTGTACTGGAGACGGAGTTTTGAGAATTCGCTGGGATAGAAGGTTAGGTTGGGCGAAACACGGGTTCGGTTTCCTCGATAAATGTCGCTAGGATCATACATTCCCTTGTTGCCATCGACATAGTCGCCGCGCAATCCGGCGACCCATCGGGGTTTAAAGCCCCATAGAACCTGCGAATAAAAGCCCCAATCCTCAAGGGTCTCAGCCGGGAGCGGAATCGGGGCGAGTGGATCGGCTCCGGCCTCAAAGCGTTCATACAGGCCCTCGGTCTGCCAGGAAACGAATGGGAAACCCGCGTCTGCGTGGGCGGGTTTCCATTTCCAGTAGAGGTCCGCGCCGTAGATCTGGGTGCGCCGATCCGTGCCGGTGTCGTTCGGGCCGAACGCACCTGATACGCCAGCGACGAGGGTTTGCTGATCGGTGAGCTCGAAGGAGGAGGCGATCCGCGGGACAAAAACGAGATCGGCGGGGTCACCCAGCGAGCGATCCAGCGTTGCCCGGCCGTGGACTCGGCCCACGCCATTGATGTCGGGATCGCCAGGGTTGCGAAAAGCAAAGGCGGTGCCGCCCTGGCCATCCATGATCCCAAGAAAGGCCTCGGTGTAGAATGGGGTGGGCACGAGCCAGGAGGCCTGCGCGCTGATGCTGCGCAATCCGTCAGGACCGAACGCGCGGTTCAAAATCAACGGTTGATCCACAAACGCCCATTGATGCGGGTGTTGCGGATTCTGGCGCCCGAAAGCAGCGAAGAACTGGCCGGCTTTGACCTGCAAATTGCCGGGCAACGAGGTGGTCATCAAGTAGGCCTCCTCTAGTTCAACTTCTGTTTGGTTGTTTTTATCCAGCTTGAGGACGATATTGCCGAACCCCTTCAGATACGGATCCACCGCTCCATCGACAGAGATCTCTGCGTTGCGAAGTGAAAAGCCGTTCTTGGTCGGGTCGTGATCGCCGAGCTGCAACTTAGCCGACGGGTCAGAAGCAGTAGAGCCGCCTACATCCGCCAGCGCATCGAAGCTGATGTTCATATAGGCTGAGCCGGCGCGCGCCACGGTGATCGGCTGGCTTGGCGACCACTTCGATTCTGCAACTGCGGGTGGAGAAGCGGGGGCGGCTGCGGCGGCCGGAGGCGGGTTGTTCTGCAGTTCCTTCGTCAATTGCTCCTCGAGCTTCTTTTGTTCGTCGGTTTTCGGAGCGGCGGCCGGAGGGACAACGGGAGCGGCCGGACCGGATTGGGACTTCGTGAGCTCATCAAGGCGCTTGGTCAGAGCATCGATCTGTTGTTGTTGCTGCTGAACGATCTTCTTCAGCTGCTCCAACTCGCCGGACTGTTGAGCCTGCAGTGTCGCCGCGCCCAAGCAGAGGCCGGTGATCCAGGCCAACAAGTGTCTCGGTTTCATGATGCTCTTCGATGGGCAAACGCCGAGGTGTCCGGCGATAGTCGATCTCGCTCCCGAACTGCCCGAACGCACGAGGACCGCGGGCCAAAAGGTTAAGGCGAACCGTTTTTCGCGGGCCTTGAGCGGGCAGTAATGGCTGGGGGAAAGGAAGCGCACGTTAACGGTAACTGTCAATCGCGATTATGGGGCGGGGGCGACCGAAGCCGCTTGGAGGAAGGCGAGGAGATCGAGAACCTGATCCTTGTTGAGCAGGCCGAGCAAGCCGCCCGGCATCACGGAATTCTCCTGCGGCTCACGATCGGTCAGTTCCTTCTTGGAGTACGTGTGGATCAGCGCGGCGGAAGCCCCTGTCTGAACGGTAATGCTGTCGGCATCCTCGCTGAGAATAAACCCGGTGAGGGTATCGCCGTCTGACTGCTTAAAGTTGTAGCTGCGGTAACGGGGCTCGATGGTTTTTGACGGCTCCAACACCTCAGCCAAGACAGCCATAGGATCCTGGTGGTACTTGTCAAAAACCTTGGTGAGATTAGGGCCATAAACGGCACCTAACTCGCCCACCTGATGGCAAGCAATGCAACCGGCGCTGGTGAACACTTCCTTGCCTCTAAGAGGATCGCGCGCAGAGAGCGGTTTCGCCAGTGGCTCGGCGAAGTCCCCGAGGGTCCAAGCGGTCACAACCGGTGCGGCAGCCTCTGGAGGGGCCTTGGCTAGGTACTCTTCCAAGTTCTCCACCACAACCAGGACCCCGCGCATCCGCTGCCAATGCCCAGGGAAAGTGCAGACATAAGGGTAGCGGTCTGGTTTGGCTGGGGCGTTGAAATGAAGCTCGGCTTTCTCTCCCGGGTTGAGCAGCTTGGTGGCGCAAAGCACGTTCGGCGTATCGGGAACGTACATCCGCCCTTGGCTGTCAGGGGTGGGAGGCATTCGTTCGGCGGCGGTGCCCACTTGATCCAGGGTGCCGGGTGCCACGATCACGAGGTTATGCGGCATTGAGTCGGCGTTCTCGTAAACGATAGCCATTGGTTTGCCGGCCTCTGCAACCAGGAGGGTCTTGTCAAAGTACATCTGTTCGCGCAGGGTCCGCAGACGGATCAGGTTGACGCCCAAACCCGCCAGAGACTTGCGGAGGCGTGCGCCCTGGTCTCGAGGGAGCTTGGCGGCCAATTCGTTGCCTAGCTGCATGGCATCGAGGTAAGCGGTTTCGGTGCGTTGGCTCTCCGGCACCTTCCCGGCATAGACAAGGAGTGCCTCGGCCAGGAACCCGAGTTGGTCCTCCGGCCACTTTCCTCTCGGAATGGCCTCAACGGCCTGAACGACCGCTACCGCCTCGGCATTGGCGGAAAGCAGCTGCCCAAAGGCCTTGAAAACCACAGCCTCGTGGCCTGGGAATGTGGCTGCAGCCGCGATCGCCCCCCGCAGGGTGTCCGGATCGCCGCCCGGCTGAAGGAGCGGTTCAATTCTCGGGCTGTAGGCCACTCGACGGGACGCATCGGGCTGGAGGGTAAGTCCGGTCAAGAGGGCCGGGATCTGACCCTTCGCGGTGGCGAATTGCCAAAGCGTGTCGGCCGACTCGATTGAGCTCAGGGCGGCGAGGGCGGCGGAACGCTGGGCGATGGTCGCGCCCCCGACAGAAAGGTCCTCGAGTTGGCCCTGGTGTTGACTGAGTTCGGACGAGTCCCTCGCCACCAGATCGCGGCCCAGGCTTAAGACAGCAGCGGAGGCAGCTTCTCCCTCAAGGGTTTTGATTTCCCCGATGAGTTCGGTGGCAGCATCGGTATGCCTGAGCTTGGCCAGGGCATCGATCGATTCCTTCCGATATTTCGCGTCCATGTCGACCCGGGCGGCGATGGCTTCATAGACCGGGGCATACTTAACGTCCGATGGGTTCCGCTCCACCTTGAGAAGTTGGAGGTTCGAGAGCCGCCCCAATTGATAGGCGACGATCCGAGGGTTCTTGTCCAAGAACACCACCGGCTTATCGAGCGACTCAACGGTTTCCGCGGAATGCCCTTCGTGCTGGGCATGGGCGGAAGTGCCCAGCGCCAGCAGGAACCCGAGGTACCACATTGGAACTGGTAGGGCGGCACGAGGGCGGGCGCCGGGACGTTTTCCGCAGGTACTGGTCTTTGGTGCTAAGCACATCACAGAGTGCCTTGGACGCTGCCAAGGGCATGGATATTCCTCAAAAAGAGCGATCGATCGCAAGGACCGATGGGACCCAAACGAGCAGCGAGCGCGGAGCGGGCATCTCAGCGCCTCCGGGAAGACGTCCTGGTTCATCCTTTCTATAGAGAAGTGCTCGCCTTCCGGCTCCCGCATGAACTAGGCTCGGTTGAATTCGGAGCGGTGAAGCGGTGCGCGCGGGCGCCGATTCCAATAGTGTAGCGCTTCGTCGAACACCTTGGTGATCAATCGAAAGAACAGGCACCGCAAAACGTATGCCGACGTCGAATAACAAAGCATCCGGCCCTGTCTGGTCGTCGCCGCAATTGGCCGAGGCGACGCGTAAATCCGCCGACGAAGTCTACCAGATGCTGGGCTCGGCGGCGACCGGACTCACGGAGGGGGAGGCGGAGGAGCGTCTGGTGAAATACGGTCCCAACGAAGTGGGACGGGAAACGCACCAGGGCTGGCTGCATCGACTTTACACCGCCGCGCGCAATCCCCTGGTCATTCTTCTGTCGGTCCTGGCGATCTTATCCTTTGCGACCGGAGACTTCCGAGCGGGCTCGGTTATGCTGCTCATGGTGGTCCTCGGAGTTTCGCTAAGGTTTGTCCAAGAGACTCGCGCGGATAACGCTGCGGCCAAGCTCAAGGCCATGATCAGCGTCACGGCCTCGGTAGTGCGCGACGGCCAACTGCGGGAGGTCCCGCTGAAGCAACTGGTGCCCGGCGATTTGGTCAAATTATCCGCCGGCGACATGATACCGGGAGATGTCCGCTTAGTGTCGGCCAAGGATCTGTTCGTCATCCAGGCGACGCTGACGGGCGAATCCATGCCGATTGAGAAGAGTGATGCGGCCGATCCGCGTGAGAACACTTCTCCGATCGAGCGGACCAATCTGTGTTTCCTTGGGACCAGCGTTGAGAGCGGAGCGGCCACGGCCCTGGTTGTGGCCACGGGCGCACAGACCTACTTCGGGTGTGTGGCCAGCAGCCTTACCGGCCAGCAGGTAGAGACCGCGTTTGATCGCGGTGTCAAACGATACACCTGGCTCATGCTTTATTTCATGGCCGTGATGGTGCCGATCGTGTTCCTGGTTAATGGACTGGTGAAGCACAATTGGAAGGACGCGTTTTTCTTCGCCATGGCGGTGGCGGTCGGTCTCACTCCGGAGATGTTGCCGATGATCGTATCGGTCTGCCTTTCAAAGGGAGCCTTGGCCATGTCCCGTCGAAAAGTGATCGTCAAGCGGCTCAACTCGATCCAGAACTTCGGCGCCATGGATGTGCTGTGCACGGACAAAACGGGCACCCTCACCCAGGATCGCATTATCCTAGAGCTGCATTGCGACGTGTTTAAGAAGGAGAGCGAGGAGGTGCTGCGGGATGCCTACCTCATCAGCCACTTCCAAACCGGCCTCAAGAACATTTTGGACCGCGCGGTCTTGGCTTATACGGAGCTCCATGGCCAGCTAGGCATCGAAAAGTCGGCCAAAGTGGACGAAATCCCGTTCGATTTTTCGCGGCGCATGATGTCGGTGGTGGTCGAAGGTCCCGACCAGCAGCGTCAACTGCTGACCAAAGGCGCTCCAGAGTCGGTTTTCAAGAAATGCACTCATTTCGAGAGCGAAGGTGAGATTTTCCCGATGGAGCCGATCCTGGTTGGCAACCTGATCCAGCAAGTGAACGAACTGAGTGAGGATGGGTTCCGCGTATTGGCGGTGGCCACGAAGAAGGTCGAGCACCGCGCCGCCTATGCAAAGGCGGATGAGGAGAATCTGGTACTCACGGGCTACCTAGCATTCCTCGACCCGCCAAAGGAAACCGCGATCAAGGCCATCACCGCACTGCGGCAGCACGGGGTGACCGTGAAGGTTCTCACCGGCGACAACGACCTCGTGACGCGCAAGGTCTGCACTGAAGTTGGAATTAACGCCGAGAAAATCCTTCTAGGAAGCGACGTCGAACAACTCTCCGAAGACCAGCTGGCGGATACCGTGGACCGGGTGGATGTCTTCGCTCGCCTTTCTCCCGTGCACAAGAAGCGGGTCGTGCAGGCGCTCCAGCGCAAGAAACATGTAGTCGGCTTCATGGGTGATGGGATCAACGACGCCCCCGCTTTGCGCGCGGCCGATGTCGGCATCTCGGTGGACAACGCGGTCGATATAGCGAAGGAATCCGCGGACATGATCCTACTGGAGAAGAGCCTGATGGTGCTGGAGGAAGGCGTGCTTGAGGGACGCAAGGTGTTCGTGAACATTTTGAAGTACATACGAATGGGTGCGAGCTCGAACTTCGGGAACATGTTCAGCGTGCTCGGCGCGAGCGCGTGGCTGCCGTTCCTGCCCATGCAGCCCATCCAGGTCCTGTCCAACAACTTGCTTTACGATTTCTCGCAGGTTCCGATTCCGACGGACAATGTCGGAGCGCAACAGATCACTCGGCCGCGACCTTGGCATATGGGCGAAATCGCCAAGTTCATCGTCTTCATCGGCCCGATCAGTTCCGTCTTCGACTACACGACCTACCTCTTGATGTGGTTCTTTTTCAAGTGCCGGGACGTGGGCCTTGCGGCTCCTGCCGAGCTTGCCGAGCGGTTTGCCAAGCCGATTGATTCGGACCATACTTATGCCGCTGCCCTGTTCAACACGGGCTGGTTTGTGGAGTCGATCATGACCCAGACGCTGATTGTGCACATCATACGGACCAACCTGATTCCGTTCATTCAGTCTCGGGCCAGTTGGCAACTGACCGCGACCACCCTGCTGATCATGGCAGTGGGGGCGTATCTGCCGTTCTCCCCCTTGGCAACCACGCTCGGATTCGTGCCTTTGCCCCTCGCATTCTGGCCGCTGCTGCTACTGACGCTGTGCTGTTACGTCGGGTTGACGCAACTGGTCAAAACCTGGCTCATCCGCAAGGCCTGGGTCTGAGAATCCCGTCCAGGAGGGGCCATCGCGAGATACACCAGACGTTATGCTGCTGGGCTGCGTACCGCAGACACGAATAGGCTCGGCCATTATTGCGCTGGCTCTCGCGGGTAAGTCGTTTGGCGCCGCGAGCTCCAGCGATCAACCCGCATCCCTCAAGGGCCAGGCTCCCAGCCCGGCGACCGAGCAAGACTGGAATTGGCATGTTCAGAATACGGACATCGTCCAGTACCACCCTGGTTTCTCGGCGGCTTATTCTGGGCCAAACAGTCTTACTAGCGCCAACGAAGTTAAGGAGACTGTCTCGCTGGATCTCTTGCTCGGCGCGAGGCTGTGGCGCGGAGCCGAATTCCATATTGATACCCTGGTGTGGCAAGGTTTCGGACTGAGCAAAACACTTGGAATTGAGGCGTTCCCAAACGGCGAAGCATTCCGGCTCGGCACCGAAGTTCCCAACGTGAACGTCCCGCGCCTTTTCATACGACAAACCATCGGGCTAGGAGGGAAAGAAGAGGCAATCGAGGATGATCAACTTCAACTCGCCGGCCATCGTGACAGCTCGCGCTTGACCCTGACCGTGGGCAAGATGAGCGCCAAAGACATCTTCGACCAGAACAGCTACGCGAACGACCCGCGATCGCAGTTCATGAGCTGGGCCTTGGTGGCCAACGAGGCATGGGATTACCCGGCGGATGCAATTGGCTATATTACGGGGTTTGCGGTAGAGCTGAACCAACCCAATTGGGCATTGCGTTATGGCTTCTTCCAGCTACCTCGAGTATCGAACGGCGTCGCCATTGACCCTCATTTCCTGGACGCGTGGGCGATGGTGGCGGAGTTCGAGCGGCGGTTTAGTTTATCCGAGCACCCGGGCGCGGCGCGGCTTCTTGGCTATGTAAACCAGGCTCACATGGGGAGCTACCAGGAAGCGGTCGATACGGCACATGGCCCAGCCAGCATCGAGACCACTCGTGCCTATCGGCATAAATACGGTTTTGGCCTGAACCTGGAGCAGGAGATCGCCAAGAACATGGGTATCTTCAGCCGGTTGGGGTGGAGTGATGGGCGCAGTGAGGCGTGGGCTTTCAGCGACGTTGACTACGCCGCGACGGCAGGCCTCAGCCTAAAAGGTGAGGCTTGGCATCGACCTGGGGATACGTTAGGCCTCGCCGGAATTCTCAACGGCATTTCCTCCGCGCACCAGAAGTTCCTGGCTACCGGCGGCACCGGCATACTCGCGGGCGATGGCGCTCTGACCTACGGCTGGGAGCATGGCCTAGAAACATACTACGACATCCAACTTTGGCGCTCGATCCACGCCAGCCTGGATTATCAGTATATCGCCAATCCTGCGTTCAACCAGGACCGCGGTCCGGTCTCAGTGATCGGAGCGCGCTTGCACTGGGAGTTCTGACCGACGGGGGGACCGTGAGAGGCGCGCCGACTGCCAAGGGCAATAAACACCACCACGGTCGACAACGAGTACTGACTCACCAGCGCGAGCCCTCAGTAACGCTGCGAAACGGTCGAGGCGCGCCTTGGAGCCCTGACTATTCTTCCTGACCTTGCTGATGGTCCCCGGGTTCAAGGACCCGAACGATCGATTGACTGCGCCCGTGCCGACCCTCTAAGAGTGGACTCGATCAGTTGCTTGGGGAAATCAGGGAATTCGCGAGTTTTCTCGTTGAAATTCGCTGGATCACAACCTGCCAACACCTTGTCCCAGGCACCCAACTCCTCAGGGGTCAAACTCGCGCACCAAAAGCAATACTCGATCAGGTTCTCGCCTTCCAACAACTGCTTGCCAAACCGGTCAATCTGCGCCTTCTCATCGGGAACACTCCAAGTGGCGAAAGACAATGCAGGTAAGTTATGGAATGGGCCGCCCCTGGGCTCCAGGTCAGCGTCCCACGTGATAACGTTGCGCTTCTCATCCCATCGACCATTGGTCTCTGTCGGCGGGACGGGCAGGGTTAGCTCGACCGTTAGCTTATCGGCCGGGTTTCCCGCATCCAAGCCTAAGGCCTGGGTCAAGAGTTCACCGGGCAACTCCAACGGCTCTGGTTTGGGCGCGCCAGGCTTGGTCTTGCGCTCTTCTTCCCAGCGCTTCAACCGTGCTGCGTACTCAGGTGTATTGCTCAGGAAGTTCCCAAAGCTCTTTTTGACGCTGTCCTCGTCTGCGAGGAACGCGAGATCCTTACTTGACGCCGCCTCCAGCGGCACCCCCAGTTGGCGCGCCACGAGATTCTGTAACCATCGCAGGATAGGCTTCGTATCTTTTGCCTCTGCCGCGGTCCAAAGCACAGGAAGGTCTTGCATGGACAGGTAGCCGCGTTCAGCGAGGTATTGACCGTAGCGAACCCCAAACTCTTTTTCTGCGCCGGGCTGGGTTGGGGAAAGGACTCTCGCAGTCCATGCATACCGGCTGGCATTTCTGAAATCATCTCTGAGTTTGGTGTCCAGAAAACGCTGCAGACGTGCGTAATTTGGGTGGTCGCCGAGTTCGACCTGACTCCATCGAATCAGTATGTCAACGAGTTGGTTGACCGCCTTGATCTCGAGTGTTGCGTCGACATCGTCGTTGCCTCGAAATCGTTCCACATAAACGAACGCCGCCCCAAGGCGCGAGGGGAAGACGCGGTAGGCTCCCCGACCGCCGACGTCATCCGGCGTTTCACCAAGAAACTTGCCGGTGAACTTGTGCTTCAGGCTTCGAGTCAGGGAGTCGAGCTTCGGGTATAGTCGGTTGATGGTGCTCAGTTCCTCCTGAGTGAACTCGACGATGATGGGGACGCCGTTAGTGTCTTGCCCGTCCTCACGCCAGCAGGTCAAGGTCCGTACCAACCCATCTGGGTCAGGCTTAATCTCCAGGACATATCGGTTGCGTGGACATCCGGTGACCAAGGTGGCGAGCGGCAGCAAAAATAGAATGGCTTTGAGTTTCATACTTGTCTGCGTTTGTGTCTTCATGGGTGAGGTTGAGCCACTGCCAAACTACGCGCACGGGGGGGAAATGGTGAATCGATAAAACGCGCAAAGTCATCGACAAGACCGATGCTGTGGAGCTTAAGGCGCCTCTAGAGAAGCGGGGATCGGCACGCCGTGCGCCAGAAGTAACCGTCACCCGAGGAGGCATTCGGGGGAGCTGATGGCTGCAAAAGGGGGCTTGACAGTCCAATCCATACAAGGTGGTGTGGCATTGCTATGAAAGTTCCGTTCGTGCTGGGCCTGCTCGTTCTCCCCTTCACGCTGTTGGGTGCTGATCCGGGCGCCCAGCTGAGCGCTGGGAGCCATCGGACTCGCGTGCTTCTCGTCACAGGGGTTGACTACCCGGGCCACCTTTGGCGGCAAACCGCGCCAGTCTTAGCTGAGGCACTGCGGAAGGATCCTCGGCTTGAGATCTTTACGGTGGAAGACCCGCACTTCCTCGACTCCGGCGCCTTGGCCGGGTACGACGTGGTGGTGTTGCACTGGCAGAATTGGCAGCAACCTGGACCCGGCGAACGGGCTCGGGAGAACCTGCGCCAGTTTGTCGCGGGAGGCAAAGGAGTGGTCTTGGTCCATTTCGCCTGCGGTGAATGGCATGATGAATGGCCTGCGTTTGGCCAAGTGGCTGGCCGGGTTTGGGCGGGCCCGAATGTGCACCAGCATGATCCTTACGGACCATTTCGCGTCGAGCTCGCCAAGCCCCAACACCCAATCCTTCAGGGCTTAAGCGACTTCGACACGCAAGACGAGCTCTACACCTGCCTGACCGGAGACGCACCGATCGAAATCCTCGCCCAAGCTAAGTCGAAGGCGGATGGAAAGTACTATCCGATGGCATTCATTTCGAGCTGTGCTCAGGGCCGCACTTTCCACTGCACTCTTGGCCACGACGTCAAGGCACTCAGTGTCGAAAGTGTGCAAGAACTTTATCGTCGGGGTTGCGCCTGGGCCGCGGGCCTGCCTCCCCTTCGCGCGGATTCCGTATCACCTGGGAAAAACTAGTGTCTCTAGAATATCATTCAACGATTGGAAGCCAGCGTAGCCGAAGCCAACGGGCCCGGTGGGCATCTGGTTGGGGCCCATTGTTGGCGATGGTCCTCGCGGCGTGCAATGCAACTTGGCTCGGTCCCGCCATCGGCCAGGAAGCCCGGCACACCAGAAACTCAGGAGCCGACCTAGATTCCGGATTCCGTCAGCCACCTCCGGAAGCGCGGCCGTGGGTCTATTGGTTCATCATGGATGGCAACATGAGCCGAGAGGGATTGACCGCGGATCTGGAGGCAATGCACGCAGCCGGGCTTGGCGGCGTGATTCTCATGGAAGTGGACGTGGGGATTCCGCGGGGGCCGGTGAGGTTCATGAGCGCAGAGTGGCAGGGGCTTTTTCATCACGCAGTGCATGAGGCAGAGCGACTCGGCCTGGAACTCGCCATCAACGCGGGCCCGGGATGGACAGGCAGCGGGGGCCCCTGGGTACATCCCGAGCAATCGATGCAGCATCTCGTGGCGAGCGAGACCACAGTCAAGGGTCCGGGCCATTGGGAGGGGGTCTTGCCCAAGCCGGCTCCACGGACGCCCTTTTTTGGGGAAGGAACACTGACCCCCGACCTGAGGAAGGCCTGGCAGGAGTATTATCAAGACGTGGCGGTACTGGCCTTTCCCAAACCGGCCGGCGATGCCCGCATTCCAGATGCTGACGAGAAAGCCCTCTACTTCCGCGCACCCTACTCCTCGCAACCCGGGGTGAAGCCCTTTCTACCGGCCCCGGCGGAATATCCGATCCCGGCGACCGGAGAGTGTATTGCCGCCAACGGAATCCTGGATCTGACAAGCAAGCTTAACGCAGATGGGAAATTGGGTTGGGAAGTGCCGGCCGGCGAATGGACCATATTGCGTTTCGGACGCCGAACGACGGGGCAAACGACCCGGCCAGCTCCGCTGCCCGGGCTGGGGTTCGAGTGTGACAAGTTCGACTCGGCCGCACTGGACGTGCACTACGCAGCATTCGTGAAGACGCTTTTGGAGGGCTTGGGGCCAACGAGCGCGGCTGGCAAGCAGCCGTCACACCGGGGCGGCTGGACGATGCTGCATATGGATAGCTGGGAAATGAGTTCTCAAAACTGGACCGGTGGTTTTCGAGAGGAGTTCAAGAAACGACGCGGCTACGATCTGCTCCATTACCTGCCAGCGATGACCGGGCGAGTGGTGGAAAGCCGGGAGGTATCGGAGCGATTTCTCTGGGACCTGCGGCAAACCAGCCAGGAGTTGATCATCGAAAAACATGCCCTCCATCTGCGCGCGCTGGGCCATGCGAACGGGTTCAGTTTGTCTATCGAGCCTTACGACTTGAACCCAGCCGCAGACTTGGACCTCGGTGGCGCGGCGGACGTGCCTATGTGCGAATTCTGGTCGCGCGGTCACGGATTCAACAGCGACTTCAGTTGCTTTGAGGCCGTGTCGATTGCGCACACGCTGGGCCGGCCAGTGGTGGCGGCAGAATCCTTCACTTCCGATGACAGCGAGCGCTGGCAGCTCTATCCAGGCGCGCTCAAGGCGCAGGGCGACTGGGCGTTCGCCAGCGGGATCAACAAGCTCGTTTTTCATCGCTACCAGCATCAGCCATGGCTGGATCGCTGGCCGGGTATGACCATGGGGCCTTACGGCGTACATTGGGAACGGACTCAAACGTGGTGGGAGATGGCTGGCGCCTATCATGATTACATTTCGCGCTGCCAATTCCTGCTGCGGCGCGGTTCGCCGGTGGCGGATATTTGCTACCTGGCACCAGAAGGAGCACCGCAGGTGTTCCGGCCACCCAAATCGGCGCTCCAGGGGGAACCACCCTCGCGCCGGGGCTATAATTTCGATGGTTGCTCCCCAAGCGCATTAGTCACACACACCAAAGTGCGCGATGGCCGAGTGGTTTTTGATGGAGGCATGAGCTACCGAGTGTTGGTTCTGCCGCGGTTCGACACCATGACACCTCGTCTGTTGCACAAGATCGGTGAACTAGTCGAAGCTGGAGCCACGGTCGTGGGCAGGCCGCCGCGCAAATCGCCAAGCCTCCAGAACTATCCGGATTGCGACAAAGCGGTTGAGCGGCTAGCGACTGAGCTTTGGGGCGAACATCCGGCCATAAGCCAATCAGAGCTCGGGGTTGGAGCGGCGACCTCGATCGGACGGCGCGTGGGCAAGGGGCGGATCGTGTGGGACGCAGACCCAGTTTTGTCCAACGAATCAGGCGGGTTCCCGGACATTTATCCGGATTATGGGAGGGTGGCCGAGCTGTTGACTCGATCGGACCTAGCGCCGGACTTCGAATCCGACAGTTTTCTGCGCTACGCTCATCGCCACGATGGCGGTGCCGATTTCTATTTCGTGGCGAACCCAGAAGACCGTGTCCTGAACTCGCGAGCGACTTTCCGGGTTGGGGGCCGAGAGCCAGAACTGTGGGACCCGGTCACAGGCGAACAGCGTGGGTTACCGAAGTTCGAGGGCGGTCACGACCGTACGACTATCCCACTGCGGTTTGAGCCGCATCAATCCTTCTTTATTGCCTTTCGGAAACCAGTGGGGAGCTTCGCAACGGCCGCAACGAACTTCCCGGACCTGCGAGAGGTGGAATTGGTAAAAGGTCCTTGGGAGGTCACTTTTGAGCCGAACCGAGGCGCGCCAGAGAAGGCGACCTTCGATCACTTGCTTGACTGGACAAAGAGCGCCGATAATGGAGTCAGGCATTTCTCAGGCATCGCAAAATACAAAACCCGATTCAACTGGCAGCCACTGGCCCCTCCCGGGTTGGAAAGCCGCCGGGTCTCTTTGGACTTGGGCGAGGTGAGGGTCATGGCTAGCGTCCACATTAACGGCCAGGACGTTGGTACGGTCTGGACGGCGCCTTGGCGTATCGATGCTACTCGGGCACTCAAAACGGGAATGAACGATCTGGAGATCCGTGTCGCTAACCTGTGGCCCAACCGGCTCATCGGTGACGTGGCTTTACCTGTCGGCCAACGAGTCACTTGGACTACGTGGAACCCGTTCACGCCAGATTCGCCACTGCTGCCGTCCGGGCTTCTTGGTCCTGTGCGCGTGTTTGTGATGGATAAGCGCTGAGCCTGGTCTCCTCGAGCAGTCAAGGAGACGCGGAGGAGTCCCGCGAGGAGCGAAGGGTAGTTGCGATCAGGTTGAGAAGCTCCACCAGGCCGTAGGGTTTGTGAAGAACACCCGCGACTTGGCCGGGGCTCAAGCCTAACGCCTCAGCAGAGACGGCGTTGCCGCTCATCAGGATGACCGGGATAGTTGGGTAGTTGGCATGTATCGCCTCCAAGGTCTTGCGACCATCGAGTATTGGTAGTTCCCAGTCCAGCAGGACCAAACTCACTTCGCCGCGATGCTGCTCGATCGATAATAGCGCCTCAGCTCCGTCGCCAGAGGTCATCACTCGATAACCGTGATCCGTGAGGACTGGCGCGGTCATCTCGAGGAGCGCCAATTCGTCGTCAACGAGCAAGAGGAGTTCCTCGCGGCCACGCGGAGGCTCCGTAGCCGCCTCAGTTGGTCCCTCGAGCGCTTCGAGGGGCGCACGAGGTAGGCAAATCTCGAAGATTGTGCCTTCTCCCACTTTGCTCTGCAGGTTGATGAACCCGCCGTAGCCGGCGACGAGCCGCGCGACAGTAGAGAGCCCCAGGCCGGTCCCCTGCCCTGCGGGCTTGGTGGTGAAGAAGGGCTCAAAGACGTGCGGAATCAGCTCGGGCGCAATGCCCGTTCCTGTGTCAGCGACTATCAACGAGACGAACTCGCCGGCCCGCGCCCCGGGAATCTTGGCGGCTTCTTCGCTGGTCAGGCTTAGGTTGTCGGCGGCGAGAGTGAGTGTACCGCCCCCAGGCATGCCATCGCGGGCATTGACACAGAGATTCAGGAGCAGTTGGTGGAGTTGGGTGGAGTCGCCCAGCACCGGCCAGAGATCGGCTGGCGCCATGGCGGCGGTCGAGATCCCCTTAGAGAATGTTTGGCGCGCCAGCCGTTCGATCTCTCGCAGAATCGAGCCCAGGTCCACCGGCTTCCGTTCCCCCTCACGGCCTCGGGAAAACAGCAGGACTTGCCGGACCATATCGGCGCCACGCAGCGTGTTAGACTCCATCACCTGGAGCATCCGGCGGGTCTCTGGGTCAGAGGGTTTCTTGTGGAGAAGTTGGATCCCCATCAGCACTGGCGCCAGCGCGTTATTGAGGTCATGCGCCATGCCGCTCGCTAGCGCGCCCATAGTTTCCATTCGCTGGGTGCGCAGGACCTGGGCCTCAAGTTGCTTCCTCTCGGTGACATCGGTGTGGACCAACAACAATGATTGAGGTTGGCCCTGCTCATCCTTAATCAAGGTCCAGCGAGCACTCATGGTCAAGTGCTTACCCGAGCGCGGGGCCACTACGAGTTCGCCGGCCCATTCGCCACGTTCCATTGTTACGCGGAGGGCTTGGGCTGCGGCCCCAGCAGCGGGGCTGAAGAGCCGCTCGCTCGCGCCGGGCCGGCGGAGTTCTGGAAGAGCCCAACCATAGAGCCTGATCGCGCTCGGATTGGCGTAAGTAATCTGGCCCCACAGATCCTGCACGATAATCGCATCCTGAGCCTTGTCGATGAGGGCAGCCTGCTCCTTGATCTGCCGCTGTGCCTTTCTTCTCTGGCGGTACCAGTCCACTGACTGGAAGAGCACGGAGCCTGTGAAGGCGAGAGGTATCTGGACTGCGCTCACAATCAGCCACGGGAACCAAGTCCCGCCGTAAACGCAGCCGATCACGGCGAGGCCGAGCAGCCCGAACTCGCCGGCAAGGGCCCAGGTTGCCGCCGCGAGCGGGCGGAGCTGGAACAAGCCCCAGCTCCATGCCACCGCGACTAACAGTAACAAAACCGCTTCGGCGCGCGAATCCAATCTCCGGAGGCTATCCCCTCGAAGCAGGTCTAACATCTCCGTTGCGTGCACTTCAACGGCGGGCATGAACAGCTCGGTATCCGGCCAGGAGCGAAACGGGCTGCGGAACTCGTCGCGCCGCTCAGTCAATGTAGTCGCTCGCGGGCGCGCGCCAACGAAGACCACTCGGTTGCGGAAAAATGCGTCGGTGACTCCATTCGGCTCAAGCGCCGTGTGGTAGCTAATATGGGGAATGGTGAGCGGCCGGCCTCGATAACGGATCCACCGGGCACCGGTCTGTGGCGCCCCCGTACTGGCTTCAGGGAGCCTCAGCAATCGTGCGGCCGCCCACGCCAGGCTGGGTTGGTTCTGTGCCAGGAAACCGGGGAACAGACGTCTAACGACAAAGTCCTCGTCGGGTTCGAAGGTTGCGATCCCCCAACCCGCGGCTGCAGCACGCAGCATCGGTTGGGGCAATACCAAGGTATCATTCTTCGTGCCTCCGTCGCCAAGCGGGCTGTGTCCGGAACGATCCAACTCGGCGGCCAGAATGGTGCGGTGGTTTTCCCGGAGAGCCGCCGCGAAGGCGCGGTCGGCATTTGAGTCCGGCCCTGGAGCGTCGAAAATGATGTCAAACACAACAGCCTTCGCCCCTGCCCGCGTAAGCCTCTGGAGCAGTCTCGCGTGGAGTGCGCGATCCCAGGGTGCGCCAGGGTTTTGCCTGGTGATCGAATATGATTCCAGGTCGAGATAGACGATCGCGACCGGGCAATCACTGAGGGGTCCATCCCACAAGGCAGCGAGCGCAAGCGTGCCATCGTAGCTCGATCTCAAAGCCGCGCGGCCCAAAGCAGAGTCGCGGGAGAGGAAGCGAAGCGTCAGAAGCGCCGACACCAGCAGAACGCCGACCGTAGCAGCGGCGCGCTGAGGACTTTGGAACATCCGGCGAAGCACTTATTCGGAAGAATAGGCTAGCGGCGCCGCGGATAGCGAGGCGGAGAATCGAGCATAGCTCAAAAATTCAACCTGAGACTGGCGAGAAGAGTGCGGCGTTGCGGGAGCTCGGTCTGCAGATTGAGCGGGTTCAGGCGATAGCCTTGATTGGCGAGGTTCGCCACGCCCAACCGGATCTCAGCGCGTCGCCGCGCGAATCGATATCCGACGAAGAAGTCGTGCTGCCAGAAGCTCTCCGTAGGCCTATCGGGGACGTAGCCGCGATTGCTTTGCCAATACCAATCCGACAGCCACTGAGCAAAGAAACCGCTCGAGTGATTAAAAAAAACGTAACCCTGAAGATGGGAAAGGACGGCGCGCTCGTCCTGCCCAAGCTGGGATACGCCCGGCGCCTGCGACGGGAGATCGGGAAATCGGCCGGTCAAATCCGCTTCGCTGATTCGGTATCGAGTGCCAAGGGCCCATTGGTCACCGACGAGTTGGTTGACATAAGCCGACACAGACCGCTCTTCGAAGTCGAGCATCTGCTGGGTGCTCGAGGGCGAATCAGGGAATGCCGGCAGGGTGGAATTCGTGTAAGCGCCCACGGTGCGCATGTCATGCGATTTAAGAAGCTCCGCTTCCACTCCGGCATAGGTGCGAGTTTTGAAAGCCTGATCAAAACCCACGGCCCAGGTCTCGAACCTTGTCCCAGGCACGAGACCGCCTGCGGATTCTGGGAGGATGCTCCGGAAACTATCGATGAAGCCGGCGACTTGGGTGGGTTCCAATCGGATGCTATTATCAAAGTACAACCCGCCCAACGACCGCGAATACGCCGCCCGGAGGCTGGCCCCTTGCCATGGGTCGAGCACGAGGCCCGCTTTTGGTTCGAACAGGGAACGATGATCGGTATCGTTGCGGATGGGGGCAAAGTCCACATTCCTCGGGAAGCTCAGGTAATCATAACCCACTCCTCCGATGAGGTGCAGGAAAGGCACCGGACGCCATTGATAGAGGGCGTACCCGTCCAACCGCTCCAACCCAGGATCGGCGCTCTGAGAACTGACTAGACCGGTCAATGAACGGCTCATGGCGGCGGAGGTTTGGACCGAACCGGATTGGTAGCGGGCGCCGACAACGAAGCTGTGTTGAGAGCTTTCCCAGATCTGCTGCAACTCAGCCGAGTAGAGAGTGAAATCCCTATCGAAATCCAACTGGAAAAAAGGATCGGTCTGGGCATCCAGGAGCTGTCCTCCGGTCTGTGGCAGGAAAATCACATTTGGTTGAGGATCGTGGAGCGTCAAGTGATCGCTAAGACGACCAGCCAGGAAGAGGGTATGACTCCCTGGCGCCCATTCGTGATGATATCCGAGATAGAGATTCGGTTCCTGGGTCGTCTTGGCTTTCAAGCCCGTCTTAACCGTTGCCGGATCATAGTGCTGGGCCAGGTCGCCGCTATCCAGGTAGAGTAGGCCAGCCTGCAGATAAACGCTGTCGGCGGGTGAAAGCTGTTGTTTGCCTTGAAAGGAGAAACTGCACGAGTCCAGGCCTTCGTTTGGCCGCTGACCGTGTTGGTGCAGGTACTCGGAATCCATTGCGTAGCTCAAGCCCAGGACATCCCCAAAGACGGTCGCGGTTTGGCTCCAATCACCCCGGCTCCCATATTCAGTGAGGGAACTCGCCCCGAACGGCCGTTGATCGAAGTACTCCAAATGATCTTGCTGGGAGAGCACCTGGGAAAGATTGCCACCTCCCGGTGGGGCCAGCAAATTGGCCACCAGCAACTCGCTCTGCCGGGGCGTCTCCAGCCGCAAATCAAACCGCTCGGGATCCTCGCGGGCTTGGAGGCTGTTCGCTGCGAAAAGATGGCCGGAATAGTTGGAGTAATCGTCCACCAGGGAGCGCGAGGCCGCGCGCTGGCTCACCTCAGTCATGCCAACGTTATCGTAAATTACTGCTATGTCGGCGCTCCGGACTGCCCGGTCCTGGTCCAGCTGAAACTGAGAGCGGAAGACCCGGCGGTTGTCGTTGAGGTCGAGGGAATGTTCCAGATCATCAACCGCATGGTTGAACTGGTTAAGCTGTTCCTCCAGCAAGGCCGAATAGAGCCAAGCGGTCGGGTCGGACGGATCCAGCGTTTTGGCGAGGGAGAATTCCTTTCTGGCCAGTCCATCGTTTCGTCCTTCTCCCCAAGCTTTACCCAAGTAACTACGCAGCACCGCCCGCTGAGGCTCCAGGGCGGCTGCGGTCTGCAGATCCCGCCGACCTTCCTCGCGGTCCCCCAGCCGTTCCCGGCAAAGAGCGCGTCCCAGCCAGGCGGTGCTCAAAGCTGCGTCGAGTTCGATCGCGCGATCGAAAGATGACTGGGCTTGGACGGGATTCCCTTCGCTGAGCGTTTGAAACCCTTCGAGCGCTGCCACCTGGGCGTTGCGCGGTGAAAGTTGCCTGGCTCTCTCCAAAGCTTCTCGAGCCGTACTGCGGTGTCCCAACCCAAGTTCCAATTCAGCCACCCGCGCCGAGGCGAATCCAAAATCAGGTGCAATGCTCGCCGCTCGGTGGGCGGCAGCCAAGGCTTCGGGCAACTGGGCTCGGGACTGCAAGTAATAGGAGCGTGCCAACCATCCGCTGCTCGTTGCTGGCGTCTCCCCATTCGCCAGCCGCTGGTATGCTACTGCCGCGATCACGTCCTTCAACGCGCGCTTGAACGATGAATTCTCAGGGAGTGGCTGGAGCAACTCGTTCGCTGTCGAGACTTGGCCAACGGCCAGCTCGAGCGCTGCGAAGTAAGCGCGTGTTGAGGCCGAATTGGTGGCAAGGCTTCTGGGCGCAACCCGCCTGGCAGCCAGGAGGTCCCCCGCCCGGTAGTTTGCCAGTGATTCAGCCAGATCACGTTCTTCGTTCGGATCGAAGGGCAGCTCCGAGGGGTTGAGGATGCCTGGATAATAGAAACTCCACTGGACCAGACTGGCGATGGGTAAAACGGCCCGCACCGCAGTCGGTTGACCGGGTTGAAGGACCGCCTGTTGGCCATTCGTGAGGACGAGCGTGGTTTCGGCGCTTCGCAACTCGACCTCCCCATCGATTAGGCCAACCAGAGTGGCAGGTGGAGGCTCAACAATGGCCAAGAGAAACTCTGTTCCCCTGATGGCGCCGGTAACAATGGGGGTTTGAAACTCGACATCGGCAGGCTTCTCGCGATTGAAGAAGAACATCGACCCCCCCCAGAGTCGAAACCGTCTGCGCGCCTGCGACAAGCCCGGTGCTTGGATCTCCACCACCGTGCGCTGATTGAGCCGGATAACGCTCCGGTCGGAGAGTCGTAAGGCGGCCCGGCTATCGGCCTGAGTGCGCACGCGATCTCCTGGATGCAGTTGCTGGCGAGCGCGGGCGGGTTTCCAATCGTTTTGACCGGCCACTGCCACCTCGACGATGCCGGCGGCTTCAACGATTTCGCTTACGAGGTTGGTGGAGCCCGTTTCGGGCGCTTGCTTCGACTGAGCACGAGCAAACAGCCCGGTCAGCAAGAAAGCAGCGAGGGCAGCTGTAACGGCGCGCGCTAAAGTAGAGCCAGGTCTTGTCACAACGGTCGAGCTCAAGGGGGAGCAGATGCGGTGCCGTAGAGGGAAAGAATCGGCCGGGTTATTGCCATCAGAGGACCGCAGAACGAAAAGGAGGGAGCTGCCAGGCCAAACCCCGAGCTAGAGGACGGAGGGGTGAGTGTTCCGTTTGCGGAACACGGTCGGAACACTTGCGTTCCGAAAACGGAACAGGAAGGGGTTGTTCCGGCTAGATTCCGAAAGGGGCCATGGGCGAGATCAAGGGCCATGTCGCAACTCAGGCCATTTTTGTAGTCGGCGCAACAGCGCTTGGGGAGAGAGTCCCAAACGAGCTGCGGCGCGACGAATGGCGCCGCCTTCCTTACGCAGCGCCTCCTGGACGAGCTGATATTCCTGGAGATCGAGCGCGCTCAGGTTCCGCGATGGTGCGGGTTCCGACGTTCCGCCGAGAGGCTCTTTTATCGAGCCAAAGGATGCATCACCTTCCAGCCAAGAAAGGTCCAAGTGGAGCCACGGGACGTTGTCAGGCGTCCGCAGCAGGGAGCGTTCGAGCAGGTTGCGCAGTTCGCGGATGTTACCAGGAAACCCGTAGCTGCGTAAGCGCTGCAGGCTGGCTGGCGGCATGCACGGCTTAGGGCGGTGGTATCGTTCGCAGAGGTCGGCGAGGTGAAATTCAGCGAGAAGATCAAGGTCCTCCATGTGATCACGGAGAGGCGGCAGCCGGACGGCGAAAACGTCTAGACGATATCTCAAATCCTCTCGAAATCGGCCGGCCTTGATCTCCTCCTCCAGCGAGCGATTTGTCGCCGCCACAATCCGCCCGGTGAACTGAGCCGGGGCTGTGTTACCCAGGGCGCGGTACTCGCGAGACTCCAGGAAACGCAACAATTTGGCCTGTTGGAGGAGGGGAATCTCGGTCACCTCGTCGAGGAACAGGGTGCCGCCTTCGGCCGCCTCTACCAAGCCGCCCCGGCGGCGGTCAGCGCCCGTGTAGGCCCCTTTGGCGCTGCCGAACAACTCCGCCTCGAACATCTCCGCAGGAACCGCAGAACAGTTCAACGCAATATAAGGAGGCCTCGGCGAACGTCCAGGAAAGGTCCAATCATGGAGCTGGCGGGCGGCAACATCCTTGCCCGTGCCCGTTTCGCCCAAGAACAGGACGGTCGTGGTCGGGTGGCGGGCAGCCCCTCGGAGCGCCTCGATGACCCTTTGCATTGCGGCGGACTCCCCGACCAGTACCCCCGGTCGAACGAGCTCAGCGGCCGTTGCCCACCGGCGCTGACAGCGGAGCAGGCAGGCAGCGAGCTCGGAGAGATCCAAAGGTTTGGTCAGGTAATCGAAGAGCCCATTTCGGGTCAGTTCTACCGCTTGGGCAAGTTCAGGAACCCCGGTGATCATTATCACCGTGCTCGCTGGGCTGCGCTGGGCCAGCTGTTGGTAGAACTCGAAACCGGTACCGTCGGGCAGGCGATTGTCCAGGAGGACCAAATCGAAGCGAACTCGTTCGATCTCCCGCCGCGCGGCCGCCACCGTGGTGCAGCCAGTGACCTGGCCCCCTGCCTCCCGCACTACCTTGGCGAGCATGGCAGCAAAGTCGCCGTCATCGTCAACGATGAGACAGGAAAACGGCTGAGAGGCGGGCGTGGACGATGTTGTTTTCACCGCTCGGTCGAAGGCAGCAAAAGTCGTGCGGCAACAGAGTAGAAGCGCTGTCCAGGCATGCGGATCATAGCCGTCGCAAACGGAACACGTTAATGGGGAGGGTGCCCACCGTGTTGGTCAGCCAGACCATTCCACCGCCGTCGGTCAGCGCGGTGGTGAGCATGGTCCAAGCATTGGTACCGAACCATTGAGCCGAGTCCACAGCGTATTGATAACCCCTGGTGCTTGGAAAGCCGACCACGAGCTCTCTGGAGGCCTTGTCAAACTGCGTCCATGGTCTAGCGATTACCACGACAGTCGCGGGCTTGCTGCTGGTGCTGCCGGCAGCGTTGGAGATATCCACTGTATAAGATCCTCCAGCGCTTGCCGGGCTCCCTACCAAGGTCAAGGTCGCGTTCGTCTCACCTGGAAGTGCCGCGTGCTCCTTATTCCATTGAAAGTGGAACGGGGCGTCGCCAACAACAGCCACGTCCAAGGCCACGGTAGTGCCCAAAGCAACAATCTGGGAACTGGGTTGACGCGTGACCTTCGGGGGCTGGGGCGGGGGCGGATTGGTAGGTGCCAGCCAGTAATTCAGATAGGCAATCCCCCGCGCGCCATTAACGCCGTCCAAGTCCACCAGGTATTGCGCCCCGCCGGTCACCACGAACTCGACGACACTATTAAAGCCGTTGGTGCTTCCCGCGCTAGCGCAGGCAACAGGAACGAGGCTCTGATAGCCCAACAGTGGCGGAGAATAAGTATACACGGCCAGAATCGTATCGAAGTTGCTGCCCGCAGTATCCAAGTGCAAGAGTCCGTTGGTGGGCGCTTGGTAGGCGAACCAATATGACGCCCCGCCGACCAAACCGCAGGGCTTCGGTTCTAAAGGATCGCTCGTGGCGTAGGTCGTGTTGAAGACCTGGGTTCCGTTGTACCCGCTGGTTATGCCAGTGCTGACGGAGGCTAACCCTACCCTATGCCCGCTAATTCCCCCCCCAGTTCCCTGTCCTTTGGCGAACAGTCCTGAGGCAATCGCGTCGGCGGGTTTGTCCCTGGCTAATGTGGTCGCAAACCCCTCCGAGTTAATCTGAATCTCCACCGGCGTCCCGAAATAACTCGTCCCACCCAGGGCTACTTTCAACCGGTAAACTCCGACGTTTTCCGCGCGAAAATGCTCTATCACCAACGTCGGATCGGTTTCGCCAGGTATGGCTTGGTCGTTGAAATACCATTGAAGCTGCATGCCGTCAGCGGCGTGCAGATCCGCCGTCAAGATGAGGGTGTCACGAAACAACAGCGACTCGTCCTCCTGATTACGCACAATCACGGGCAGAGAGCCGCCCGATGGCACTTCAGTCAACTGGAATTGGATCGCACCGGACGCGCCGGCAAAGCCGTCAACCGCGATTTCGTACCCGACACCAGCATGCGCGCCGAAGGTTACCAAAGAAGTTTTGGTCCCCGGACCATCGTCATTGGAAGCGACATCCTCCAAGCGCTTCATCGGAAGGTCGTCGTCTGGTTCCATGGTGTAGACGGCCAACAATGTATCGAAGCTGCTGCCGGCAGTGGACATCGTCACCACGCCGTTCGTCGGAGCGATCCACGAAATCCAGACGGAACGGCCACCCTGCTTGCCCGCGTGCAAGGGTTCAAAGGGCTCAACGCCCGCCCCGACGTTGCTGCCGGTCACCAAGGCCGAGGTGTTGGTGAGGACCTGGCGGTCTGCGAAGAAGTCCGAAAAATCGGCAGCCCTCGCCATGAACGTAACCCCGAATAAACAGAGAACGAAGGCGCTTCGGACTGGGTTGCCACCGAGCATCACGTCTTGCATGTTAGTCTACGCACAAGTCCATCGCAAGGTGCATCCCGTGCCCTCAAGATGAGCGACGCCACGAACCACGCGGCCTGTAGCTGGGGTTGTGCCGCGTCCGCGCCGGTTTCGAGAGCCCGTCGGTAGACACTGCCTAGTTTCCAAATTACGGATCGGCCCCACGCCAAATCGGGCACTGGCATGCCAAGTGCTTATGTAGGCCATCAAAATAGAATCGGAATCGTAGACTGATGTACTCGCAGCTAGTAAAAGATACTTTGGGGTTGAGTAAAGGCACAGCGGTGATCCAGGCGGCGTTCCTATCCGTTGCACTCACCGTCTCGCACCCGGCTGCCTTCAGCGCCAGCGCCGTGCTGATCGGTTGGAGCGAGTCTGGCCTGCATGAGACGGACGGTTCCGATGTATCGGTCTATTCCCTAGCGCCCCCCTACGCAACCATACGCGCGCAACTGATCTCGGGCGGATTACTGCTAAAGAATAGCGCTGGAATCACGGTCACGTATGAAGCGGTGGCCGACCCCTCGGGCTCGATTAACTCCACGTCAGAAGGAAAGGGGAATTTTTACCAATTCGCTTCCCAACTGTACGGAAAAGCGCTGGCACCCAACCAGGGACTGGCGGGATTTGGCATGCCCGGTCCCAGCAATCAGCCGCAGACCATGGTCTTCGATGCCGCACTGAATTGCTTCACGGCGCAAGGAATACCGATTACCCCGTACGATGATCTAGGCAGGAAGAACCCATTCCCCATGATGCGTTTAGTAGCGCGCGACCAGGCTGGCCAGACGGTCGCCACAACATCCATCGCGCTGCCGGTGAGTGACGAGATGGACTGCCGTAGCTGTCACGCCTCGGGCAGCCGAGTGGACGCGCGCCCGATGGAGGGTTGGGCATGGAACTGCGACCCCGATGCGGATTATAAGCTGAACATCCTTCGCTACCACGACGGGGTCCGAGCGGGCAGCAGCAGCTACACCAATGTACTGAGCCAAGTCGGCTACAACCCAGCAGGCTTGTACGCAACCGTCACCAAAGACCACCAACCTATCCTCTGCATCCGGTGCCATGAGTCGAACGCGTTACCGGGAACAGGTGCCCCTGGCATGCGGCCGCTGACCCGTCTCATTCACACCAAGCACGCCCAAGTATTGCCCGCGAACGGCACCCTGACGCTCGATCAGATGAACAATAGCACAGCGTGTTTACAGTGCCACGCTGGCCCGGAGACACGTTATCTTCGTGGCGTCCACCGCAAGACAACGAATTCGGACGGCTCGCGTACGCTGCAGTGCCAAAGCTGTCACGGCAACATGGCCACGGTGGGAGGGAAACTGCGCCAAGGATGGCTGGACGAGCCCAATTGCCAGAGCTGCCATACCGGAACGGCCATTAGCACCAATGGCCAAATCCGCTACACCAACTCGTTCGACGTTTCGGGGCTTATGCGCGTGGCCCTGAACCAGACCTACGCAACCCAGCCCAACACCCCCACGAATGGACTATCCTTGTATCACTCCTCCACGGGCGGCCACGGCGGGCTGATGTGTCAAGCGTGCCACGGGGCAGCCCACGCGGAGTTGGCGAGTGCGCAAGCCAACGAGAATGTTCAGAGCCATCAAATCCAGGCCCATTCCGGTGTGCTTTTGGACTGCAACTCGTGCCACGCAACCGTTCCCTTCACTGCAAATGGTGGCCCGCACGGAATGCATCCTGTGGGCGAAACGTGGGTTCGCGGCCATGGTGAGGACGACGGGAGGCGCAATAGCCAGTGCCAGAGCTGTCACGGGACCACTTCGCTAGGAACGGTGCTTTCCCAGATGGGGGCGGACCGAACCATGAGCGGAGGCCTTACGACCGCGTACTGGCAGGGTTTTCAGATCGGTTGCTACAATTGTCATAATGGTCCGGGTGGGGGTGACGACGGGGGAGGCGGTGGCAGGCTTCCGCCGGCAAGCAGCAACGTCTCAGTCTCGGCGATAGCCGGCGCTCCAATCTCGGTAAATCTCCAGGCCTCCGATCCCAACGGATTGGCACTCGCCTATCGAGCTATTTCGCCGCCGGCCAATGGCTCCGTGAGCCTGGCCGGAAACCGCGCCACTTATTATCCCTCCGATGGTTTCATCGGCACCGATTCCTTCACTTTCGCCGCGTCAGATGGATACAACGATTCGAACCTGGGCTCGGTCGCGGTGACCATTACGCCCGGCGACTGCATCTTGACGGTAATGGCATCGGCGCCGACAGCGGCGTTGCCGGGCGCGGCGGTCGCGTTCCATGCCACCGCTTTCCTCGCTCAATGCACGTCTACCATCAACTATGACTGGGAGTTCGGGGATGGCTCGCCGCACGGCACCGATGCGCACGTGTGTCACACTTATGCCTCGACCAACACCTTGAACTACTCATGGACTCTAACCGTTAGTGCGGGGGGTGCGAAGCAAACGCTGACCGGCACTGTGGCCATCAGTTCAACCCTTGGGCCTCCCGTGCCGCTCGCGATGACCGGCTCCCCCGACAATATGGTCCTCTCCTGGCCGGTAGACACGATTGGCGTCAGTCTAGAGACGAGCTACGACCTGACTCAGCCTGACTCCTGGCAACCAGTTCCCGATCAACCCTTCCTGGACGGCTCGACCATGACACTGCCAATTTTCGTAGTGCCAGGGGAGCAGTTCTTCCGGTTGCGCCGTGTCCCCTGAGCGAACGGGCATCCACAAAGCAACCAGACCACGAACCGGGCGAACATCTCACCTCATCAAACGCACTGCTGATTATGAAACTCCTTAGAATTCCACCGTTACTGTTGGCCATTGGCCTACAACTCATGCCTGTCACTCGGATGGCTTGTCTTACTCAAACTGGGGCTCCTGGCGGTTTTGCGATCGTTTGCCGTTGGCTGGCAGCGACGGCGGTGGTCTTGGGCGGCTATCACACGGTCTCTGGAGCCTCGGCGGCGATCGCTGGATTGGCCAACACCAACCCGCGCGGTCCGGTCACAAGCAACGTAACCGCCCAGGTGAACCAGCCCTTCAGCTATCGGATCATCGTGACCAATCCGGGCGTCAACCCCAGCCAAGCTTTCTACAACGCCGTGCCATTGCCGCCCGGTTTGACGATCAGCACTAATCTCGGGGGATCGGGCCTGATTACAGGCATTCCTAGCGCAGTCGGAACCTATCCGACCACGCTCGGCGCCGGGAACGCCAACTCAGATATCATCGTCTATTTTTCGGCCACGATTCACATCACAGGCGGTGTAGACCCTCCCACTATTACGGCTCAACCACAGGATCAGATTGCCGTGGCTGGGACGAATGTTGTGCTTAGCGTGGGCGCGAGCGGCAGCGGCGTGACCTACCTGTGGAAATTCAACAACACCAATCTGCCAAACGCCACAGCAGCTTCCCTAACTCTGACGAACGTTACGCCTTTGCAGTCGGGTTTGTACTCGGTGGAGGTGGCCAATAGCGGAGGAAACGTCCCGAGCCGGGACGCCCAGCTACTGGTCGTCGCCCCACCCGACTCCAGCAGCGCACCGACCGTTCACGCGACAGCGGTGGGTAATGCTGCGTTGGGCCTGTCCTTCCCAACGCTTGCTGGTTACCACTACGTGGTCGAATACAATGACAGCCTCGGATCCACGAGCTGGATACTGCTGACGAACGTCCCGCCGAGCTTTGTCGGGGGCGCGGTGAATCTGGATCTGCCGCTCAACACGCCGCCATCCCGTTTCTACCGCGCACGCGTCAGCGGGAACTGAACTCAGGAAACGTCTTTCATTCCTTCATGAGCGCACGTTGTCTCGATCCTCAGGCCGAACCTAGGAAATGTCCAAGCACCAAGAATTAACGTCCACCGTTCGAGAGCTACGGACCAGCGCCGAAGCGGTGACTCTGGCAGTGGCTCTCTACCTGCTCTCTCTGAACCGGGGGGCGTGCGAGGACCACATCGATTACCGCTACGAGAATTACCGGGAAGATTCTGGCCGTATCGGGGTTGACACTCATTCGTGGCTCTTTGAGGACCAGCTCTTGCCGTGGCTCTCAGTCAAAGGGCTTGCCGTGTACGACGCCATTTCCGGAGCGACACCGACTGGTGGACCGACCCCGACCCAGGCCCAGAGCATCATGCTCAACACGCTCGGGTACGCAGCTCCCGGCAATCCGAGCGACCAAGTGCCGCTCGCCCATATGAGCGACAAACGGTGGGCGGGCACGATGGATGCGGCCTTCAGCTTCGGGCCCCATCACGTCACGCCCGAGTTCTCTTACAGTTCGGAGCATGATTATCTATCCTACGGCGCAGCCCTGAATTACTCCTTAGACCTGAACGGCAAAAACACGACTCTGAATCTTGGCTGGGCACACGATTGGGATACGGTCCTGCCGGCCCGCTCGCCGTTCCTATACTCAATGGAGCATAAGGACACGGACCACGTACTGGTGGGCGTGAATCAACTGCTTGGTCCGAAGACTGTCCTGACCGCCAACCTGACAATCGCTAGCGCCCGAGGTTACCTAAGCGATCCTTACCGAGGGGTGATGTTCGACCAGTCGGACCAGTTCAACTTGAACGACTTGATCCTCTATCCGGAGAAGCGGCCGGGACATCGGCTAAGCTACGTCCCGGAGATAACGTTGCGACAGTATCTGACGCCATTGCACGCCGGCGTGGAGGCGTCCTATCGTTATTATCAGGATACCTATGGGATCGCCGCACACACAATTCAGTTGGCTTGGCACCAGAAGATCGGCACGTTCCTGCAAATTTCGCCTGTGTTCCGGTACTATCGGCAGAGCGCGGCAAGTTTTTATGCGATTCATTTCCCCGGGGATTTCGTTTATGACCCCGCTGCCATCCCGGCCAATTACTCCTCAGACTACCGCCTTTCCACAATGGAAACCTTCAACGCAGGCGTGGAGATGAGCGCTCGCGTGCGTCCGTGGTTGACCATCGATCTCGCCTACAAGCGCTATGAGATGTACGGTCTCGACGGCGTCACGTCTCCCAGCGCGTACCCCAAAGCCAATATTGTCACCGTGGGCGCGAGACTATGGTTCTGATAAGGCTCAAAGTCCCCGCCGGAGCCACCGCTCCGTTCAGGGGAGAGCGGAAACATCCCGCTGACAGGTCAGGGGCCCGACGGTGCACCCTGAGAGCAAAACTTATGCGAGTAAAACTAATCAACACTGCACTGGTGACCTTCTGCCTGGCCAGCCTGGGAGTAGGTCTCAACTCAGCCGTTGCCGGCGTCAAAACGGGCGATAAGTTCCCGGAGCTAGGCTCATTCGAGCTGGAGGGCAAACTGCCCGCGGCCTCAACCAACAGTATTGTGCTGATCGATTTCTGGGCTTCCTGGTGTGGCCCGTGCAAGCAGTCGTTCCCTGCGATGGAAGAACTTCACCAACGCTACGGCGGCCGGGGCCTTGTTATCATCGCCGTAAACGTCGATGAAAAGAGGGCGGATATGGACGAATTCTTGAAACGCGCCCACGCTAGCTTCAGCATCGTACGGGACGGCAAACAGAAGCTAGTGGAGAAGGCCGGTATAGGTACCATGCCAAGCTCGTTTCTTTTGGACGGCGAGGGCAGAGTGCGGTTCACACATAGCGGCTTCCGGGGCGAAGAAACCAAGAAGAAGTACGCCGAAGAGATTGAGTCTCTGCTAGGAAAGTGAATTGATGAAAACCTCTTCTCTTCTCCTGTTGGTTCTGATGGCGGGCGCCTTCGCTACAGCCGGCTGTCAGCAAGTCAAGCCATGGCAGCGCGGAGCGCTAGCGGACCCCGTGATGCGTGCCGATCGCGACCCGCTCGGCTTGGCCTTGGATGAACACATCTTTTTCTCGCGCGAGGCCGCTTCTGGCGGCGGCGGGGTCGGTGGCGGGGGCTGCGGCTGCAACTGACCGAAGTCGTTGCTCGAAGATCGCATTCAGACGCGGGGGGCGTGGGGGATAGGGACACGCCGCACTCAAATGGCTGAGGCAACGCGCCAGTACCGCGGATTAGTGTCACACAAATCGCATTCCTCCCGCGGGAACCGGGCGTTCCGAAACTAGCCAAGAGACTACACTGATTCGGCAATGGGCCGCTCGCCCTGTTGGTCCCGGCTTTGTCACGGCCTTACCTGGAGCCGGAACATGTATGCGCCGTGCAACGGGGGCAATGTGAGCGAAATGGGAGCGCCGGTGCCCACCTGCCAGTCGCTAATCGGGGTCCAATTGACTAAATCGATACTGGTCTCAACTAAATACCCGCGTCCGGAAACCGAGCCCCAGCTCAATCGTACGGTTCCGTTGGGCTGGACGATGGGGGCCTCGAGGGCCAGAGACGAGGAAGCGTTCCTGGGGTCGGTACCAGCGATGAACTCGGCGAGGTCGCTGAAACCGTCGCCATCCGTGTCCGTCTCCGGCGGGTGCTGGGTTTGGACCGAGCCCAGGAATTGCTGTTCCCATGCGTCCGAGATGCCGTTGGCGTTAATGTCGGTGAACGAGTAGGTTCCGTTGAAGACAAGAGAGTTCGTCCCGGTCAGTAGGTTAGTTCGGTTATGCGGGGAGTTGTAGAAGGGGACGACACCATACTCCAGCACGTAGGTCCCACCAGGGGCATTGGATACCACCTCACCCAAACCCGACCCACTCAGTTCTAATGGGCCCTTAAGGTGGTAAGTAGCCTGAAAGAGACTGTTCGTGATCACGATCGTCCCGAGTTCAATATTGGTGATTGTTATCGAAACATCATCTAGCAGCCAGCCCGGATGCTCGACGGCGTCGAGCGAGAAGAATGCGTAGCTCCAGCCCAGCCGTACCACATTGCCAATGTAAGGCGTGAGATCGACCGTTACCGGAACCCAACCAGAAGAGGTGCCGTCATAGCTGTCCAGATCGGTCCAGCTCGCTGCGTTGTTGGTTGTGATGCTCAAGACGGCCGTCTCGGGCACGATCTCGTTTTCACCATCGTCGGTGAAATCGTAGTTGTGCCAGAACCGGAGGGTGGCGACGTTGCCGCCAGAAAGTTCAATTGCCGGGCCCACGAGAGAGGTGTTGGCCGCGTCGTTGGCCTGACCCCTCAGGTTGGTTCCCCATGCATTTTTGCCCGAGTGGGAGGCTGTGGCAAGGGAGTTGGTCGGAGTGCCCAACTCCCAGACCGACGCATTGACGTAGAATTCGGAACTTAGATCATCATTGGCCACCACCCAGTTGGTCGAACCACTCTCCATATCGTCACTGAAGGGCGGATTGAGCGGCATTAGGGTCTGGAAGGTGTAGAATCGTTGTAGGCGATTATCCGTGGCTGCGTTTCCAGCGGCATCGCGGCTGACCACTTGGAAGTAATAGGTGCGGCCGGGCAAGAGCCCGGTAAGTTGAATCTGATGGGCAGTTACCTGGCCCTGATCATAGGCTGTGCGCCCCAAGAACCGGGATTCGCCAAACTGCGCGAGCGAATCTGCCGGCTCGCTGGTGCTCCAGCTAACGGTCGCCTCGGAGTAGGCGGGTTCAGCGGCAACGCTGGTGATTTCAGGCGGCGCGGTGTCCACCGATGCTATGGCTTGGATGAGGCGCGGCGGCAGGGCATCCTGATAGCTGACAGTAACGCTGTCCCCGTCATGAACCACAATTTGGCCTGGAGCTACCGAGTTGGTGGGTGCTACAAGCGCAAGAGCGCCCCTGAAGAGCCCAGGAGTGCTGGTTTCGCTCAGGGCCATCGATTGCGCGTTAGTGAGGGTGGAAGTAGCTAGTGTTATTGTCGCTTGTCCCCTTCCTGCGAGGTCGGAGTCAGCAACTTCGATCAAGGCGTGGGCGGGAATCGAATAGGCTGAGCGATCAAGTTCGATGGTTCCGATTCCACCAACGCCCGACCCAAGGAAGCTCACGATGTTACGCACCAAGTTCGGCCGGTTATTAGGATCCTCCCCGTCGAATGGCACCGCATCTAGCGGGAAGGAGAAGAAGACCACACGCCCAGGGCTGTCTGTGCCCGTGGGGGGAAACCGGACGCCGACGGTCTGGCCGGAACTGGGGTCAAAAAGGATCGGTGCGGCGTCTGGACGGGCGACAAAGGTATCGGAGACGTCCTGGGGAATCACACCGCCCGTGTCGGGATAGGCCGAGAAGTCCAAGTCTATTTGCATCCCACTGGTAAAGGAGAGATTGGGCACTCCGATGATCGAAGGCACGCCAGTGTCTGCGGTGAAGCTATCCACGTGGAGGACATTCTGGCGGAAACCGCTAAACCCGTTTTCGTCGAGTCTCGAATCCAACTCCATCGAGGCGATAAACAACCCTCCGCCGCCATTGAGGTAATTGACCAGGGCTTTAAGATCCGAGGCCGTGAATGCCAGGACCAATTCCGGAACTCGCCACATGACGACACGGTAGGGTTTCAGCTCTTCCAGTGTCGGCGTCCTGCCCTCCTGGGAAACGTCCCATAGATCGTAGCCAATGCCGACCTGGTCCAGGGCATCTGTGTAGGTCGTTACGGGGATGTCGTACAAGCCGTAGGGATCCAAGTACTGATCTACCAACAATACCGTGGGCGCCGGGCTGGTGATGACCGTGAATGGTTTCCCACCGTTATCGTTAGTCGAGGTATTGCCAGCGGCGTCGCTTGAAATCACGACGAAGAAGTTGGTCACGCCGGCGGTTAAGCCTGAGAGCGTGATGGTATGGGCAGTGTCCAACGAGCGATCGGAGCTGACCAGGTTCAGATGGGTGTCAGTTCCGTAGCGCACCACGGAATTCGCAGGCTCATCCGTGTCCCAGCTGATCACTGCGCGTGAGAAACGGGCAACGCCGCTCACGCCGGTGATGGTGGGAGGGACAAGGTCCGCGGCGGCATCGCCCTCGCGGACTCCTAGAGGCTGAGCATCCTGGTAAAGGACTTGAATTCGGTCGCCATTTTGAATTTCAAGCCGCCCATCCTGGGTAGCTGGCCCCGTTGCTGTGGCCACAGCCCCAGTAAACGCCCCAAAGTTGCCCGCCGGCAACAGGACGATGGTTTCGCCATTGGTCTCGGTGCTGCTGCGGGCCTGAACCGAAACGGAGGCCTTGCCCGCGAGGTCGAAATCGACCAGCCGAATCCCGATGGAAGAGGGAGCGGTGTAGGCGGAACGGTCGAGCGCCACCACTCCCACGTTCTGAGGAGCCAGAACCCCGGAGATCACGAGGGCAAAATCTTGACGAGGTGGGATGTTCGTTTCGTGGTGGATATCCTCAACGAGATGGGCGGCTCGGACGCGAACCAGGTAGTCACCCGCGCCTGGAATCAACAGGTGAACGGCTTCCACATTGTTGATGTGATCTGCTTGGGCCGGGTTCGGAGTCGAGTCACCTCCGTTGAACTGGTTTCCTCGATAAAGTGCGCCATCGGGGCCCACCACCTCGAGATCCAGGTCATTCACTAAGGAGGGGATGGCGGCGGGAAAGCCTGGCAAATCACTGTAAGTGAGGGTCACTTTAAATGGTTCGGACGAATCGGCTACGACCACGCGGGTTTCGTACGCCTGCGTATTGGTTAGGACAACGCTCTGGTCCAAGAATTGGAATTGGCGCGAAGCTCCAATCATGTTCGCCAAATTCACCCGACCCCAACCCTCGTCCATATTCGGGACCGGGTCGGTCCCCGAGGCATCGTTCATGTCATCGGCGGAATTGATCAAGGCGGCCTTAACCAACGCAGGGGATGGGGTGGAGCCGCCATGAGTATCCCGATAATACTGAACGAACACCGCCGCAGCGCCAGAGGCATGCGGACCTGCCTGACTGGTCCCGCCTTCATATTGGTAAAAGTCATCGATCCCCAGCCAAGCGTTATCTGCGGTAGCCGAGGCGGATTGGAGGGATGAAATCCAGGTGCCCGGGGCCACGACGTCGGGTTTGATCCGCCCGTCCTCGCAGGGTCCGCGGCTTGAGAAATCAGCCATGGCGTCAATTCCATCGGTATAGATAAAGAGATCCGTGCGGTCGTTCTCGGAAGCCCCGGTGGCGATCACGTTCTTGGCGACTGCGGGGCTGCCGATGGTCTGAGCGCTGGGGCCAGCGTTGCCGGCCGAGAACTCGAGGATGTAAGGCTGATCGCCCGGAATTTCCGTGTCGGCATCCCGAACCAAGGCATCGAAAGTGGCGGCGTCCAGGTCGTAGCGGCCTTGAGTATCATCGCCCCAGCTGTTGGAACCAATCACCGCGCCCGCGCGGACGGCATCTCGAGTGAGTGTTTCCAGAGGTGGCAGGTGATCATTCCCAGCGGCGTCAAAAACTCTCTGCGCCACCAGGTGGGCCTCAGACGCGACACCCAAGCCGTAAAGAAAGCCGTTGTCGTCGGTCTCGCCAGTGGCCCCGTTGCCAGCCACGATTCCAGCCACGTGGGTGCCATGTCCAAACTCGTCAGCGGCGTTATCGAGGCCGGGATAAAACAGGAAAGCATCGACCCGCCCGGCGAGATCCGGATGCATGGAGTCGGAGTCTCCGTTGTTGAGTCCGGTGTCCGCGACGCCGACCACGACGTTCTTGCCGGTAAAGCCCAACTGCTGTGTGGTGGTGCCGTGAGAATCGGCGTTCAGCCCAGGGCCCCCGACGATCTTAGAGGCGACTTCGTCGAAGAGCCGATGGTGGGCTGGGGGCTCGATCCAGAGGACTGCTGCCGACTTCGCCAATAGCTGCAAGCGGCCCGGGCGAAGTTCACCTTCGATGACCGTCCCGAACCGAGTCCGAGTTAAGCGTCCGACGCGCTGCAAGCCGCGTGCGACAGCAGCCAGGTCGCGTATGGGGGCATGCGGGGCCAAAAGGAGACGGACCGCGATCGAACTGCCGGGCGCAGAGCTCACCATCGCGCGCACGTTGTTGTGCAGTTTGTGCTGGGCCTGATATTCGCCTACCCAGCGTACAAAGGGCAGCGCCCGCAACTGGCTCAAACGGGTCTGTTCGACTCGAGCTACAAATGCGTCGTCAGGGACGTAATTCAATAACTGGACTCCCAGGACGCGGAGCTGTTCTCGGAAAGCAGGGATCGGGGTTTGGTCGAACTGGATGAGGAAGAGTCCCGTTGCCGATGGCTCCGCGATCCGTGGCGTTGGGGTGTTGGGGGACGACACGGGGCGGTCGGAAGTGGCGATGGTCTGGTTCCGCAGGCGAATGAACTTCGTCTCGGCGCAGGCGCTTGACGAGAGCGCGAACAGGATTGTGAGAATGGCGACTGCCACAGGAATGCTCCCGGGCCGCGAGAGACGGGCCCCTGCGATGCATCGCGGAAAGCTGGCGAAACTAATCATGTGTTGGGACGAAGATGCCTGCACACTCAAGCATCAGGCGAATCCCTAGCGAGCGAAGGCTGGAGCCAGTTCGAGCATGCGATTCTACGGACTGCCTGGAATAGTGTTCGGTTGTCGACGTCAAACGAGATTCAGAAGCATTCTCCTTGCCGGATATTATTGGATTTCATGGTAGAAGGATGTGCGTCTCGCTGCCCAGTCTTGCCCAGGCCGGTCGTTGCAGCTAGAGTAAACAACCGCCCGACGGCCGGTGAGAAGGCAGGTGGCGCCTTGAACCACCTGCGCACGATGGCATATTATGTGCTAGATTTAGCGGGTGACCTTGATGCGCCATGCCAGCTTCCATGGTACGAGAGAAGGAGCACAGGAGGCTGGCCGCACAGTTTGAGGGTGCGCGTGATCGGCCATGGCGCGACGGAGTTAGGGCAATTGGCATGAAACCACAAATCTGCATTTTTTCGATGGTCTTGGCGGCCGGGCTTTCAGCCCAGGCGCAGGTAACCTTCACCGGGGCTGACATGTTCAACGAAGCCGGGTTGTATTATGAGGCCTATGCGAATAGTTTCGACCCCACGGACCCCACCACCTCATTTCCCACCGGCGGGGTAATGGGCCAGCCCGGAGGACCGCAGCTTTGGGATTTTACCACCGGCCCGACCGACGTGACCAATCGATTCGATTATCTTGTGGCCACGAACGTGCTGGAGGCTGCGAGTTTCCCAAACGCAACGCTGGTGGAACGGAAGATGGACCTGAGCGACACCAATTCACTGAGTTTCTTGATGTTCACGCCGGTGAAAGGGGTAGGTCGGACCGTTTACGGTTTCTACGACGCGAACTTCAGCTCTACCACGCCGGCTAACGTTTTTAGCAGCCCGATCGTCGATTTCCCAGACCAGATCCACTACAACGACAGTTGGCAAACCTCCGCGACCATCACGACGACAGTTACCGCATTCGGATTCGACGTGGCGGTTCAGGAGACATTCATCAGCAACTTCAAAGTAGACGCCTACGGGACCGTCGATCTACCAGGAATCGGTTTTGGAGATGTGCTGCGCGTGAATGAGCAGGAGGAGATCGACACGGCTGTCGATAACGGTGACGGAACTTACACGGCTGTCGAAACGGACTACACCAGAAATTACTACTGGCTACGACCCGGCTACGGGATCGTAGCGCAAATGAACTCGACCCAGAGCTCGACGATTCCGGCGAACAATTATGATCAAGCGACCTCATTTCTCCGCATGTTCATGACGAACAAAAAGCCAGCCGTTGGTTGCACGGGCGCAATGCCGGTTACCGACCTGGGCATTTCTTATAGTAGCGGCAAGGTCCTGCTCAAGTGGACAGCAACTCAGTGCACATCGGCCTATCGGATTGAGTATACGCCTACAAAGTTCGATGTCGCTTCCTGGCTGCCGCTCACTACGGTGACCAACCAAACGTATTTGCTGGAGACCATCAACCCGGGCGGCGCACGATTTTATCGTGTGGTGTCCATGCCATAACGGACCGAGAGACGAGCTCCCTTCACCAGCGCAGCAGCGGTCGAGATCTGAGCCCGGCGTTCACGCTGATTGAGCTCCTGGTGGTTATTGCCATCATCGCGATCCTGGCTGCGCTCCTCCTACCGGCATTGGCGAGCGCGAAGGCAAAGGCGCACGATACGGCGTGCAAGAACAACCTGCGTCAGCTAAGCATTGCGCTCAATCTTCACGTGCTCGATAACGGTTACTATCCCGTTTACAATTTCGACCCTTCGATTTCCGTTTCCAATATCTTTTGGCATACAGCGCTCACGCCTTACACTTCCGCGCAGTGGACCAACGGCCTTTACCGGTGTCCGGACTATCGAGGCATGACGATCGATGCCAGCCCACGCGCGGTCCCTGTCGGAAGCTACGGTTACAACGCGAACGGAACGAAGTGGACGCCAAGCGAGTTGGGCCTAGGCGGTGACCTCACCAAGGTCATGTTGAGCCAGATTGTCGATGAATTGGGGCCGGTTTTCCTGGGCATTCGCGACTCAAAGGTGGTTGCGCCCTCCGAGATGATCGGCGTGGGCGATGCCACGCTGATTTGGGACTCGATAGGAATCGTCCGTCAGCTATTTGGGATAGATATCCCCAAGGATAGTTACGATGGGATGGCATTGTTGGACATTAACTCGCGCAACGCGGTCGAACGCCCCAATTATGGAGGCAGCGCGGGGGTTATACGTGCAACGCTCCTGCGCCACGGCGGCCGCTATAACGTCGCGTTTTGTGATGGTCACGTGGAAGGCATCCCTCGTGACAAGCTCTTCCAGACCAATGATGTGGCACTGCAACGTTGGAATAATGACCATCTCCCACACGGAGACTTACTAAGCCACTTTTGAGGGCCACACGCACTGGATCCGCCCCCAAGACTTGAGTCTGGAGGGTCGATTACATCGCCATCGTTAGGCCGCTGAGTCTCGCGTATAACACGCTTATCTTCAGCGAGTTGTACTCCCGATCAGCACTTGCGCAAGAGCTGGTAGTTCTTCGCTAAACCCAAAATCTCCACTTTGCGGCTGGGTTGGACCGTATTTGTCCAATGCTGGTGCTTAAGCTGGGGGGCATGAATACCGAAAGGTACAGTGGTATGCAACGGCAACAACTGGAGTTTGGCCTGCGGAGCAGCATAGTTGTTCCCTCGCCTTCGCTCCTCCAACACCGCCGTCAGCGCGCGCGTTGGTGGTTCCAGCAAATGCGGCAGATGGTGGACGAGGCGTACGATTGGCGTCCGGCGCCGCAGGTCCAATCGCCGCAGGCCCACCGAAGAACCGAAGGCGCCGGTGCGGCAGTGGCAACGGATCGCGGGACTCGGCCAGGAGTGGCGCAGGGCCGCAGCCAAGCGCACTTGGTTGCTGAGCCGTGTTTGCCGGATGTCGCCCCCGCGGAGTGAAGTCGGCGCCCCGAACGATCGCCAAACCGATGTTGATGGAGCCCGGCTGACGCTATAGGCGTACCCATAGCGTACCGATGATGGTCCCCCAGTCGCGCGTAGCACTGCCGGTTGGTAGCGGGAGGCCACCCGTGAACAGACCCGAAAGCTTCTGGCCAGCCGCCGCTTTCGTCGGTATAGAAAAGCCGCATGAGCCTGCGCTGCTTCCGTCCTTGGGTTTTGGGGTTCGTCTTCCTAGTCGGCGTCCGTTTGGCTGCCAGCGAAGTCCCTCGCCAGATTCAGGCCGGGCTTGCCTCCATCTCCTCGGACGGAGTCCTCCAACACATCCGAGTGCTGGCTTCCGATGAATTCGAAGGGCGAGCCCCCGGTACGACTGGGGAGGAAAAGAGTATCAGTTACTTGACCGACCGTTTCAAAGCGCTCGGCCTCAAGCCCGGCAACCCGGATGGCTCATACATTCAGGACGTGCCGATGGTAGGAATAACCGCGCAGGCAAAGGGTTCCTTTGGAGTTGGTGAAAACCAAAAGGAACTGGTTTTTCCTTCTAACTGTGTGATTTGGTCCAAGCACACCGTTGCCGAAATAGGCGTGACGAACTCGGAGGTTATTTTCGTTGGCTATGGCGTGGTGGCGCCGGAATACAAATGGGACGACTACAAAGACGCGGACGTTCGGGGCAAGACAATCCTAATGCTGATCAACGATCCTCAACTGCCCGACCCTGACGATCCGACCAAATTGGATGAGCGTTACTTCAAGGGCAAGGCCATGACCTACTACGGGCGGTGGACCTATAAATATGAGATCGCCGCGGAAAAAGGGGCGGCAGCGGCCATTATTATCCATGAGACCGGGCCGGCAGGCTATCCGTGGGCGGTGGTCGAAGGCAGCAATTCGCGGGAGAATTTTGACCTGGAAAGCCCTGATGGAAATGCGGGGCGGGTGGCGGTGGAGGGCTGGATCACTCTGGAGCAAGCCCGCGCGTGGCTGGCAAGCACCCGTTTCGATTACGAGGCACTGAAGCGTGCCGCGGCGAAGCGTGATTTTCACCCAGTGGCCCTGGGCAGCACTGCCAGTTTCGCCGTGCACAACACCATCAGGCGGGTGCAATCGAGGAACGTGATCGCCCGATTGGAGGGCTCGGACTCCAGATTAAGAAACCAGTACGTGATCTACACCGCGCACTGGGACCACTTGGGTCGTGATCCCAAGCGAGAAGGAGATCAGATCTATAACGGCGCGCTGGATAACGCTTCTGGTTGCGCCGGGTTACTCGAGTTGGCCAAGGCATTCACGCAACTCAAACCAGCACCCAAACGCAGTGTTCTGTTCCTTTCCGTGACCGCCGAGGAAAAAGGGTTGCTCGGCTCGCGCTACTACGCGTCCCATCCGCTCTACCCCCTGGAGCGGACTCTGGCAAATCTCAACATGGACGGTCTCAACCCGTGGGGACGCACACACGATATCGAGGTGATCGGCATCGGGAACACCACTCTCGAAGATTGGCTGGCCGGGTTTGTTGCCGAACAGGGTCGTGTGGTACAGGCCGACTCTGAGCCGGAGAAAGGCCGATTCTATCGTTCGGACCATTTCGAATTCGCTAAGGTGGGCGTCCCTGCTATCTATGCCAAAGGCGGCATCGATTACTTAGGTAAGGGGAAAGAGTTCGGAATGAAGAAGAGCGAAGAGTACACGACCAAGGACTACCACAAGGTCAGCGACGAGGTGAAACCCGGCTGGGATTTTTCGGGGGCGGTTGAAGACCTGCGTTTGCTGATGGAAGTGGGGTGGAAGGCCGCGGAAGATGCGCGCTGGCCGGAATGGAAGCCCGGCACCGAGTTCAAGGCGCGGCGCGAGGCTATGCTTAAAGCCGCAGGGATGAACAAGTGACCCAGGGTGCACGCGGGAGAAAGCGACCGCGCCAACAGTTCGCCCGGATTCAAGAGCTATACTCCCCTAGGGATTAGGAGTCGATTCGATCCGCAGGTCATCGAATCGAACATCGGTCCCGGCGTAGGGACTGGCATAAATCCCGGCGCGGCCCGAATGGGGTTTTTCAGCGTCATCGAGCCCAATCATCCACGCCGCCGGCTCGGGCTGACCCTCGGCCCAGGCCTTTCCGTCGATCCGCCATTGACCGTCCTTGACCTTGACGATTCGAAGGGCTAGATGCGTCCACTCTCCGCTCTTCCATTCATAAGGAACGGAGGCTTGAACCGATTCAGTTTTGCCCAGTTCAAGGGTCTTCTTGGACGGGCTGACTTGTATGCGATAGCCACTCTGGCCGTTTAGCCCAAGACCGAAGGTCGTGAAGCGCCGGCCCTTGGCGGTGGTGTAGACTCGGGCAGTAGCGGTCACTCCGTCATCTTGAGCCGGACCGAACAGGACAGCGTAGGAGTCAACGGGCGTTCCGGGGAGTTCGAGAAACCGGTTTCCAGCCTCCTCCTTTACGGTGAAATCGCCTAGCAGGACCATCATTTCGGCGGGTGCCTTGCCAACTTCAGCTTTCTCAAAGTTGTTTTCGTAAATCGTTTTGACCTCGGCACCTGCCAAGCTTAGAAGGCCGCCTGCCAGGGTGGCCGCAGTGATCGTTTTCAACAACATAGTCGATATCCGTTCCGGGAGAATAGCGAACCCGGAACAGGCAAGCCATCGCGATCAGTTTTCACGTAAGGCATCGAGCATAGGCCCTCTCAGGGCCGCGGTCGCGGCCGCCCAGGTCCACAGGATGCCATTCAAAAGCACGGCTGCAAAAGTAAGCGAGAGGGAAGCGATCGGAAGCCGCGAGCCGGCTGCGAACGCGAATGGCGCCACCGCAACCAAGGCAGCGATCACACCCAGGCTCAAGCCGACGATCAGAAGCGCCACGTGCTCGCTCAGCACCAGCCGGCTCAAAGCGCGTTGAGTGAAGCCCAACGCACGCAGGAGGGCCAGTTCGCCGCGCCGCTCCAGAACGTTCCGTAGGACCACAACACCCAGCCCTACGCTTCCGAGGACCAAGCCCAATCCTCCCAAAACTTGGAAGGTACCCAGGTAGGTATTCTGCACGGCGTTAAAGGCCGCCAACCGCCTCGAGGCGGGAGTGAGTTCCAGGCCCAGATCCTTGAGCCCGTTGGTAAGCTCAGCCGATAGCCGATCCACCGAGTTGGACGGAGCATCCAAGAGGAACATTCGATACCCACTGGTGCTGGGGAACCGCCGGACGAACTGATCTTCAGCGATTAGCAGGCTGCCCTGCAGGATCGAATTGGAAAGGGTAGCGACCACCCGCAGCTTGAACGTCCGCCCATGTTCATCGGTATACGGAATGTCGTCACCAACCTTCCTCCCCAAGGACCAGACCACGGATGCCTCGTCGCCAATGGCCGGCACAATGTCTTGGTCCTCGGCCTGACTGAGCATATCCCACCCATCGGGGAGATGAAAGCCAGCGGCAGCAGAGTTGAAGGTAAAAGAATGACGCTTTTGGAGCAAGTCCGGCCGCACGCCGAGCAGGCGGGGTGTCTGGGCGCGATTGAGGTTAAGACAGCTGGCGTCGTCGCCTTCCTTGACGCGCAGAGGAATGACCGAGGCATCAGCCAAGGCCGAGGCATCCAATCCGAAGGCATCTCTGCCTTGGCGGCCGTTGAGGTCCTGGGTGATGGGCTGAGTGGATTCTCCGATCAGGGCAAAGCCACCTGTTCCCGAACCTGGTGAGCCGGCGCCCTGAGGCTCCTCGAGTCGAAAGACTCCGACCGCCACCACCAAAAAACTGCCACATGCTAAAAGGCCCATTGTGGCCAAGCTGCGGCGGCGCCGGCGGGTTAGACTCCGGATACCCATGGATCTCACCGTGAGCCGGTCTGCCGCCTCCGAGCTACCAAGGCGCGTCAACCACGCGGAGCATAAACCCATGCCAGCCAGAAGAAGCGCTGCACCGCTGCAAAAGAAGTACTCCGAACCACCCTCATGCCGTTGAGCCAGGGCGGCCAGAAGCAAGCCCGCCGCGAGTGCGCCGCCGGAGGCAGCCACCCATATTCCTCGTCCGTAACGACCACGCGCGCGTTTGAGCTGCAGATCGCCCCCGCTGGAACCTTCTGCCAGGAGCTCGCGCGCAGGCTGACGCGCCTGCCGTTTCAAGGCCAGCGCCATGGTGATCATCATCACCATCCAGGAAGCGCCAACGCCCATGCCGAGGGTTCCGGCGTCAGCGTGGTAGTTTAGGGTCGCTCCTCCCACAGCTTGGCGCCAGATGGAGGATAAACCGCGTAGCATCGCTTGAGCGTACCATTGTCCCGCCCAGGTACCGATGAGGGCTCCAGCGAGGGCGACCAACCCGCCTTCGAAAAGTAGGATTCGTCGAACTTTACGCGGTGTGAATCCTAATGCCAGGAGGGTGCCCACCTCCCCGGCGCGCTGTTCAATTGCAAACTGGTAGAGGACAGCTACTAACAACAGTGCGGCTGCGATCAGGAAGAAGCTGAAGCCCAGGAACAGGGAACCGTAATCCTCGCCCTCCGCGCTGGCTGCCAAGGCCTGTGCCCGCACCGATTGCAGCCCAAGCCCGAGCGATGCCGGGTTCAACGTGCCCAAGATCAATCGGCTCAGGGTCTGACGATCGTTTGCAAGTGAACGCGAGCGAGCCGGGCTCTGGCCTACTGTCACAAGGCTGGAGTTTGGATAGAAACGAACCGCCGTCAGATCGCCGAACCGGTTCCCCCAAAGCTTGCGCCCGACGGATAGATTCACGAATGCTTTGGGAGTGCCGCGATAGTCACGCCAGTATGCCTCGTCTTTGGGCCGAATCCGGTCGGTATGAATTGGCAAGCCGGTGTCCCAATCACGGCAACTTTTGGCTTGGGTTAGGCCGGGAAAATCAGGCATCAGGTCGCGATCTACTCCGGGCGCGTTGATCGGCAGGATGTTTTTTACGCGGAACTGTGTGGTCCGCTCTTCGAGTTGGCGCATAAGGCCCACCACGTAATACGTGAGGGTAAGCTCATCGCCGGGTTTAGCGCCCAGATCCTCGGCCAACCAATCGTTAATCTGTATTTCATCATCAGCGAGGTCCGGTAGGGATACTGGCGCGTCGATAGCAGTAACCATCGAGTAAGGCGTAGCGCGGTCGCCCAGTCGGATTTCATTAACGAGATAAGTGAGCACACCGCCCACGGAAACGCCGGGGAGGACCTTAGGCAACATCGCTCCGACGCTGTTGGTATTGGAGTGACCACCGCCCACCAAGGAGTTGGCAACTTGCGGATCGAAGAAGATCCGGCTGGAGCGCAGTTCCAGCGATGCAATTGCGGGGAGATAACGCCATTCCAGTTGGGCATCCTCGACCTGCCAGCGCTGGCGCAGCAGGAGGGTGGCCATGGACTGGAGGTCGCGCTGCATGGGTTGGATGAGGGGATTGACATTGGGTGGCAAAGCCAACCGGCGGGGCAGAGGGTTAGCGGGTTCGCCGACCAGCAGTAGATTTGCCCGGTTAGTAACACCTACGCGCGGCGCCAAGGCATCCAGGTTTACGAAGGCATTGAAAGGCGCCAATTGGCTGGCTTGCAGACCGAAACGCCCCAACTCAGCATCCTCAACGATCGCCTGGACTCGCAATCGCATTGGCGCCGCCGTCTCCTCTTCAGGGGCAAGCGGCGCATCTCCCGAGAGTTGCGTGGGTTTCTGGATACGCAATAGAACCGAATCGCCAGGCTTGGCATGCAATTGGGCGGCCAAGGCCTCGCTCAAGACCACGGCCTCAGGGGCAATTGAATTGGTTTGAGGAAATAGGCCACCCCCAAACGGAACAACCTGGTTGGTGGGTATGTTGGCGAACGATGGGGGGCGTATTGCCAAAGCCCAGAAGCGATCATCAACGCCTAGAACGTGCAGGTGATTGGCGCGCGCGGCGCCGCCCTCGGCGATGGCCACTCCAGGCAGATCGAGGACTGAGGCGGTCGAACAGGCAGTGGGTATCCCGGCCGCGCCTTGGGCCAGCGCGATTTGCAGATCTGCCGCTAACTGAGTCCTGAACAACCGCTCCCCGGTGGCGGCCGCGAGCTCCACTTTGCCCAGCCGGGCAAGAGCCAGCTCCCGAAGGCTGCCTCTCACCGAGTCTCCCACGACCAAGGCGCCAATCAACACCGCGCTGCCCACAGCCGCGCCCAAGGTCGACCCAATATGGGACCGGGCGTGATAGCAGAAGCTTCGGAAAACCAGTCTCCAGACGGTCATGACACAAAGGGAGTGAGTCTGCCGTCTCTCAACTCAACCACGCGCCTCATTCTGCGGGCTAGTTCCAGCGAGTGAGTCACGACGATCAGCGCCACTTTTTCCTCCTCGTTTAGCTCGACCAAGAGCTGGGCAAGTACCGTCGCGGATTCGCGATCCAGGGCGCCGGTCGGCTCATCAGCCAGCAAAAGGCGCGGCTCATTAATCAGCGCGCGCACCACCGCGACCCGTTGGCGTTCGCCACCGGAGAGTTGGGCAGGACGATGACTCATGCGTGCGGCTAAACCAACGCGCTCGATTAGGCGCCGAGCTCGATCGGGTGCGCCGTCGCGCAGAACCTCGTTAGAGGAGGCGAGGGTTGGTACCAGAACATTCTCGAGCACTGAACATTGTGGAAGGAGATGGTGCGCCTGGAAAATGAATCCAACTTGGCGGTTGCGTACCTCGGCCAATTGATTTGGCTTCAGATCGGTGAGGTTTTGGCCATTCAGCCAAACCGAGCCTGCGCTGGGCAGGTCGAGAGCGCCGATGATGTTGAGCAAAGTGCTCTTTCCTGATCCGGAGGGTCCAACGATGGCCAGCGAGTCGCCCTGATCGAGGACTAGAGTGATGTCTTTGAGAACGACAACCGGTTCAACTCCGGCCGCTGGTTCATAGCGTTTGGAGAGGTCTTTGATCCTCAGCAGATGATCGTGTGTTCCATCTTCCGGCATGCCCCATCATGCTATCAGCGCTCCCGCGTGGTGGCAAACCCGCGAACACCCAACACGTGCCTCACCAAGGTCTTCAGAACGCTTTCGGCGTTCAGGCGGAGCCGGCAAAGCGGACTTCGCTGAGCAGTTCCCGATTCGCTATCGAGCTTTGATCTGAATCAAGACCCGACTCCCCGATTTGGGGCGGAATGGTATCTGCCGTGCCGCCCCACAAGCTAAGCAGCCTCCGCGTTTGGATTGTCGTTGCGCTGGTTTGGCTCGGATTGAGGGTGAGTGGTCTCAGCCACACTCTACCCATCAGTTTCCTGACCATAGTGCCCGACGCAGATTACCTCCATGCGGAGCTGACCTTTAATCCGTTTGAACTCACCTTCGCGTCAGAGCTGGATGGCAATAAGAACGGACAGATCGATCCGCACGAATGGGTGGAGCAAGAGACCAACGTCACCGCCAGAATACTCGAGTGCCTCAAGTTGGAGATCGCCGGACGGCCCATCAAGGCGGAGATCGCCGGCCTGACACCGGACATCGAGAGCCACCATGTGACTTTGCGGGCCCACTATCGCATCGATGCGCGGGGACGGCAGGTGCGCATCGAATCGGACCTGTCGAGGATTACCAGCGGCTCGCATCTGACCCAGGTCACTTTCGGCTCGGAGGATCGACAGCAATGGGCTCGCCTGGATATGCAGTCCAAGGTGGCGACATTCGAGCCCGCGAACGGACTCATCGTCCCCACGCATCCGCTCCTGCAGGCGCATGCTCGGGAGGCAAGGCCATTCTGGATCCTTCTGGGAGCACTGGCTGCGGTTGTTTTGAGCACCTCGGGCCTTCAGTTGATTCGGCGACTCATTACCCCCCGGCTAAACATCTGCCCCGCCGATTCATCGAAGCGCACGTCCGGACTAGACCGGTCCTAGCCAAACGATCCATCAACCGCTGGCAACCCGTACCACCTAACATGAGAAGCATCCCCTTCTTAAACAAGGCCGAGCATCACCTCGTGACCATCTCTTCTTCCTTAGCCACCTTTCTCGCGATGAGCGTGCTGGGCCACTCGGCGGCCGCGCCAAGCGAAGTCATTTGGTCGATCGGCAAACCCGATGGATTTGCCATTGAGTTCGCCCCAGGCGCACGGGATCAACTCAATTATACCGTTGGACAGAGTCTTGTAAGCAGGGATTTCGCCGGGCACCAAGCCGGGTCGATTGGTTTTGACGGTCAGGTTGCGGAAAAGCCTTACACGGTCACATTCGATCTATCCGAGCCACCGAACGGGAGCTATTCGCTGGTCGTCGACCTGATCTACAAGTCAGGCGCCCCCCATCAATTCAAGGTGAGAGTTAACGATCGAACCGGCATCTTCCCCGTTCGTCATGAGTATAAGAAGAGCGGGGATGGCGAGGAGGGAAACGTGATGCTAATGGCGAAGCAGCATCTGGTTGTCCCGATCGCCGCCACATGGCTCAAACCATCCGCGAATCGGATAACGCTGGTGCCTCTAGGTTTAGGCGGGCTGGATTATGACGCAATCCAGCTGGTGCGAGGATCACCCGCCGGAGTTGAATCGCTCCGGCTCCAACCAACCATCTATTACAGGAAACAGGAAGGGCGGTTGGTGGAAACCTGCGAGTTGCTGATCCCCTTCGACAAGCGCGTGAATAAGGGCAATGCCAGCGTGCTGCTTGGAAAAGAACGATTCGCAAAGACCTTCAACAGTGGACCGTACGATTTCGGCTTAATGGCGGAGAGCTTCGACGTGCCGGCTGGGATCCACGCCGCCTCTGCCAACCTCAGCGTTGACCTGGATGGCACGATGATCTCGGCGTCTCACGAGTTTCACCCCGCCAAACAATGGAAGCTGTTCATTTGCCCAAAGGTCCACAACGACGTGGGCTACACCGATCTTCAGCCACATGTCAATGAACTGGACAATCGGAACACCGATCAGGCACTGGCGATCATGGACCGTTTTCCGTTGTACAAGTTCAACTTCGAGACGGCGTGGCTGGTCGATAATTATCTCGATTGCCGGACCGGCCCATCGACGCAGCATTTCTTCGACTATGCCAAACGCAATCGGGCGACGATCAATGTGCTCTATCTCAACCTCATGACCGGACTGTGCACCGGTGAGGAACTGTATCGCGCCATGTACTTCACCGAGCGCTTGCATCGCGAGCAGGGCAGCAGCTTCGATTTCGCCTGCTTGACAGATGCGCCGTCACACTCCTGGTTCCTGCCCTCGCTATTGGACGACGTGGGCGTGAAGTGTTTCTCCAACGGCAGCAATCAGACCCGGGCGCCGATTTTGCACCACTCCGACTTGAACGAGAATTCACCCTTCTGGTGGGAGGGCATGAACGGCGAGCGCATTTTCATGTGGTATGCCCGGAGCTACACGCAGTGGAAGCGCCTCACCGGCCCCGATTTTACCAATCGCGCCGCCAACTACGACTACCTAAAGACGAGTGTGCCCCAGTTCCTGACCCAATTCCTGCGCGCTGGCTATCTGCCGGACGCGGTGATGATCTACGGGGCCTATGTGGACAACGCCGCGATCCCCGACACCGGGGAAGCCGAGTTGATCGAGCACTGGAACAAGGAATACGAGTTTCCAAAACTGATCTGCGCCTCTGACGCCGAATACTTCGGCTACATCGCGAAGAATTTTGGTGAGAAACTGCCTGTATATCGAGGCGACTGCGGGGCCTACTGGGAAGATGGTGTCGGGTCGACCGCGCACGCGACAACCCTCAATCGCCATTCGCAGCAGATCCTCCCCGCCGCCGAGACCGCTGCCGCGCTAGCCACGCTCTACGCACCTCAAAACCGCTACCCTCAGGAAGACTTTCGCAACGCCTGGCGGAACGTCATGTTCTACAATGAGCATACCTGGGGTGCCCACAACTCGGTCAGCCAGCCAGGCCGTGAGTTTGTGGAACGGCAGTGGGAGGTCAAAGAGGGCTACGCAAGCCGCGCCAACCTCGATGCTCGCAACCTGCTGGCCCGAGGCTTCAATCGACTGTGCCAACAAATCAACGTTGAGGGTGACACCGTGCTGGCGTTTAATTGGCAGAATTACGTTCGGAGCGAGCCACTGGAGGTCGAAATCAACTCGGGCCAGCACCTGGTGGAACTCGCCAACGGGAAGCCGGTGCCGCTCGATCTCGTGTCGGAGCGCGACGGCTGGAAACGGGTCCGATTCCTGGCCCAAGACGTGCCAGCGCTGGGATATAAAGGCTACGCCATCCGCTCGCTCAGTCCTTTAGATCCACGAAACAACGAGAAGGAACCTGGAACCACCATCGAGAGCAAATTCTATCGCCTGACGGTCGATCTGCAGACGGGGGCGATCAAGAGCCTGTTCGACAAAACAGAGCAGCGCGAACTGGTGGATGTCTCGGCCCCTTACAAGCTCAACGAATACCTTTATGTTAGCGGTGGAGAAGGCTCACAGATCCTGAATTTCACCTTCGGCACACCGCCCGCCAATCTCATCATCGATACGCCCGTCGCTGCCGAGGTAGTAGAGAACCTCAAGACGCCGCTAGGCGCACGGATCGCAGTATTAACCCACTGCAAGAACACGCCACAGATCCGGAGCGAATACCGGGTATATGACACGCTCCGGCGCGTAGACATCGTCAACACCGTGGAGAAGACCGCAACCCGCTCAAAGGAGGGTGTTTATTTCGCCTATCCGTTCGCCGCCGAGAAACCAGCATTTGAGGTTGAGATCCAGAACGGTTGGTTGCGGCCTAACGAAGATCAAATGCCCGGAGCCTGCCGCGAGTGGTTCACGCCGCAGAACCTCGTGCACCTGCGGGATGGGAACTTCGACGTTGCCTGGGCGACTCCAGACGCACCGCTTGTTTGTCTCACAGACATCAATCGCGGTCGTTGGCCAGACAAGCTCGAGACCAAGAGCGGCCATGTTTATGGCTACGTAATGAACAACTACTGGTTCACGAACTACCGCGCGGAGCAAGGTGGCACCTTTCAGTATCGCTTCTCGGTGACCAGCGGGCAGGCGCTCGACCGCGTTGCGCTGGCGAGGTTCGACGCCGATACTCGCGCCCCGGTGCTAGCCTATCCGTTCGTCTCGACGTTCTCCGCCGCGGTCGCGAAGGCAGGCAGGCCACTGCCGGCAGCAAGCGGCTCCTTCCTAGCCTTGAACGCGCCGAACCTCCAGATTATCACGTTCAAGGAAGCCGAGGACCACGACGGCTTCATACTACGGGTGCGCGAAACTAGCGGCATGAATGGAGAGGCCGAGGCAGGGCTGCCCACGTTCCGGCTTAAAGAAGCTTGGCTCTGCAATGGTGTGGAGGAGCCGAAGCAAAAGCTCGTGAGTACGGCCGATTCCGTGCGAGTGCCCTATAAAGGCAACCGCTACGTGACCGTGCGCCTGAAAGCGGAGAGTGCCCTGAAGAACCTAGGCGCGAGTCGTTGAAGGTCGATCGCAGTGGGGACACCGTGCCGAGAAAAGACGAAATCCTGGCGGCCTTTTTCGCATGGCCGCCACCAAGAAGCAACTCAGACGAATTCCCTGGGGCCGCGTTTCAGATTCCCTGTTAGCTGGTACCAGCCGGCTTCTCCTCGGAGGGTGAATCGAGCAGGACGATGCGCAGGCCTCCCGCTGGCTTTGGCGGAGACATGAAATTGTCTAACAAATTGCCTTCGGAGTGCAACGAGGGCTGTTCGGTCGACGCGCTTGAGGAGCCGGGATCGAGCGCCGCGTGCAAAGCGCCTTCGACAAGCTCAGCACAGTGAATCTTCATTGGGGGCAATGGCCCGATCTCGCCGGAAAGATCCTGGCTCTTGAGCGCGAGGGCCTCCGTGGGCGTCTTGCCGCGGATGAGTTCGGTGGCCAAACTAGCCACAGCGATTGCCGTTTCGCATCCGAAGGACTGAAAGGTCGCGCGGTCAATCACCTTGCGACCGTTCTCCTCCTTGAATTTGACCCACATCCGCATCATTTCTCCGCAGGAAGCATTCCCCACGGTGCCCACCGCGTCGGCATCGGCCAGTTCGCCCATGTTGCGTGGCTCCCTCGCGGCTTGACGGAGGCCGGCTGCCAATTCGTCGGATAGCTTTTCCATAATGGTGTTGATGAAAACTCGGCCCCAGCCTCTAGCCCAAACGGTAACGGCGAATTTTGGGATCGACCTGGAGCGACCAGGCGTCAATTCCCCCGTCGAGGCAGCGCACCTTGGTAAAGCCGTGACCCAGGAAGTAGGCGGCGGCATCCAAGGCATGGCGTCCCGCATGGTCGTAGATTACAAACACGGCGTCGCGAGGCCATTGACTAAGAATCTCCTGAAGGGTCGGGTTGGACATCAGCGTGGCTCCTTCGATCCGAACCGTTTCCCATTCCTCCCGGGATCGTACGTCGAGCAGCTTCGGAGGAGATTCGTGCTTGAGTAACTGGGCCAATTCCAGGGGAGAGATGAGGACTGTGGAATCTTGGTCGTGGCTGTCGCGAATGTGCTCAAGCACTTCCTCGACGTCGAGGTCATTATTACGTTGGCAGAGGTGCGCCAAGGTTTCCTCGGACTGAAACCCGCAACTGCTGCAACCGCCAATGTGATAGCGACGGAAGAGGGCGCGTTGAGCGCCGGGATAAGCTTCAAGAACCTCCCGCATAACGGATTGCGGCCCGATAGTGCTGGTTTCAGTCATACATTGAATTCGAGTTCTAGCCTCCGAGCTCAGCCACCGAAAAAGCGGCGAATCTCGCCGAGCACATCCACAAAGCGATCCACCTCGGCCATCGTGTTATAGAAGTAGAAGCTCGCCCGGGCGGTGGATTCGACGCCGAGTTTGCGCATCAATGGTTGATTGCAATGGTGGCCTCCACGCAGAGCAACCCCGAACTGATCCGCGACAGTGACGAGGTCATGGGCATGGACATCCGCCAGCAAAAAGCTGATCACCCCCGCACGTCCCGACGGAGGGCCAAAAAGGCGCACGCCCGGCAAGCGTCGCATCTGCTCTAGTGCGTAGGTCGCCAATTGTTGGTCGTGCTCAAAGATATGCCCGCGGCCAAGTCGGTCCAGGTAGTCCATAGCGGCGTGCAGGCCGATGGCGTCAGCGATGTTGGGCGTGCCAGCTTCGAACCGATGCGGCGGCGTCTTCCAGGTACTTTCAAAGAAATCCACATTGGAGATCATATCGCCCCCCCCTTGCCAAGGCGACATGGCCGCCAGCACGTCTTGCCGGCCATAAAGCACTCCAATACCTGTGGGTCCGCAGATCTTGTGACCGGAAAAGGCCAGGAAATCGCAACCGATCGTCTGGACGTCCAGCGGCAGGTGTCCCGCGCTTTGCGCTGCGTCCACCAGCGTGGTAATGCCCATGCGTCGAGCACGTTGGCACAGATCAACAACGGGGTTGATGGTCCCGAGGGTGTTGGAGATGTGAGTGAAGGCGAACAACTTGACCGCCGGGGTAAGCAAACCGTCCAGGGCCGTCAACTGAAGCAAGCCATCGTCGCCCGTAACGGGCAAGTACACGAGTTTCGCCCCCGTGCGCGCGGCCAGCAATTGCCAAGGGACGACGTTGCTGTGGTGTTCCATTTCGGTGAGGAGAATCTGGTCTCCCTCGTGGAGATTCGATGAACCCCAGGCGTTGGCCACAAGGTTGATCCCCTCGGTGGTGCCGCGTGTAAAAACGATCTCGTCCGCATGGCGCGCGTTGACGAAACGAGCGGCCCGCTCCCGGGCGGCTTTGTAGGCGGCGGTCGCGCGATTGCTCAACTCATGAATGCCGCGATGGACATTGGCGTTGTCGCGTGAATAATAGGAGTCGAGGGCCTTGATGACTGCGATGGGCTTCTGGCTGGTGGCCGCGTTGTCAAAATACACCAGCGGGTGGCCGTGGACCTTCTGGTCCAGAATTGGGAAATCTGCACGGACCGCCTCGAAGCCACTCGAGTGGGGGGGAAGCGGGACGGAGATTGTTCCCAAGTTCACAAGTAAAGTTCGTTGATGGTGTTGCGCGTTGATCGGTGCTGGCGCCCTGACCTCAGAGAAGCCCGAGCTGCAGTTTGGCCGCCTCGCTCATCATCCCTTGGTTCCATTGAGGATCCCAAACCAACTCCACGTTTACTTCGTCGACTCCTTCGAGAGAGAGGATTTTGGTTTGAACATCCTGTTGCAGCACCGGGCCCATACCACATCCAGGAGCGGTGAGAGTCATTTTCACATCCACGCGCTGGCCTGTGCCCATGGGCTCGGGAACGACCTGGCAATCGTAGACCAGACCCAAATCGACGATATTGACTGGGATCTCAGGGTCGTAGCAGGTGCGCAGGGCGCTCCACACCTGTTTCTCCAAATCGGAGGCAGATACCGGCGCGCCATTCGGCTTGGATTCCGGCGGCGCCGACGCATGGCTGAAGCCGAGCGCGTCTGCATTGCGGCCATCAATCCGGAACATGTTGCCGTTCACCACCACCGTATAGCTGCCCCCTAGGGACTGGGTGATGTATGCTGCTTCGCCTTGCTTGAGCGTCACCCGAGTCCCCAGAGGTACCACAGCTGCCTCGACATCCCGAGTGAGCGTGACTGACTGAGGGCTATCCATAGACGTTTTTTTTATTCGGTGGAGACTGGAACCGCCTCCCCGTCGAGGGCCGCCAAGACCGCGTGCCAGGGCAGGATCGCGCACTTGACGCGAGCGGGGAACTTGTGGACGCCCGCGAAAACAGCCAACTTGCCCAAGTCGGTCCCATCGGCATGGCCGGTGGTGACCATCTCGTGGATTTTCTTAAAGAGCGACTGGACCTCAGCAGTGGATCGTCCTTTTAAGCTCTCGGTAAGGAGCGACGCCGAGGCTTTGGAAATGGCGCAACCGGAGCCTTGAAAGCTAATGTCTTTGATTCGATCACCGTCCATCTGCAGGTAAAGGGTAACGTTGTCGCCGCAGAGAGGGTTATGCCCTTGGGCGGTCCGGCTCGCAGGCTCGATCTTTCGGAAATTGCGTGGGCTCTTACTGTGATCTAAAATCACTTGCTGGTAGAGATCCGTGAGGTCGTCCAACATATCAAGAACCCAGGCGGGCAGGTTGGTGCGATTCGAGGCGTTGCCATACTAATTCGTCGAGTTCGGCACGCACAGGAGCGGAACGAATTCGGTCGATGATTTCCCCCGCGAAGCCGTGGATCAGCATGCGCTTGGCCATTTCCTTCGAAATCCCTCGAGCCCGCAGGTAGAAAATCGAATCCGGATTCAATTGTCCAATGGTAGCCCCATGGGTGCATTTGACATCATCGGCGTAGATTTCCAATTGCGGCTTGGTATCGGCCGTGGCGTCGTCCGAGAGCAGCAGGTTCTTATTCGTCTGCTTGGCATCTGTTTTCTGCGCGTATTTCCTCACGATGATCCGGCCATGGAACACGCCCCTCGAATGGCCAGCTAGCAGGCCGTTGTAGTATTCGTGGCTGTTGCAGTGGGGTTGGGCATGGTCCACCACCATGTGATGGTCGATGAGCTGTTCTCCGTCCGCGACATAAAGGCCGTTGAGTACACATTCGATTCCCTGGCCACCGAGCGTAGTTCCGATGTGCTGGCGAGCGATCCGTCCCCCGAAGGCGAACGAGTGGCTAATCAAGTCGCTGCTTCGACTCAATTGGACCTGCAGCGTGGCCACATGGAAGGACGCAGCCGCCTGGTCTTGTAGCTTGAGGTGTTCGAGGTGGGCACCATCGCCCATCACCATCTCGGTAACGGAGTTGGTCAAGCAAGGCGCTGAGCCCAGACTGACAAACTGTTCCAGAATAGTTGCCTGGGAATTAGCTCCAAGGAGAATCAGATTCCGAGGGTGTGAGGCATCACCAGCGGTCTGGCCCGTCGAGACGAAGAGCAAATGCACCGGGCGCGGGAGACGACTCTGGTCATCCAGCTGGATGAACGCTCCGTCGGTGAAGTAGGCCGTGTTCAGCGCCGCGAACGCGTTGTTTTCACCAGGCGCGTAACGTGCCAAGTTTCTTTCCAGTGCTGACCCATGCCGGGCCAAAGCCATGCTGAGGGTCGTTACCCGCGCGCCGTTGCTCTCTTCTAGAGGGGAGGAGAGGGGGGCGTTAAAATGCCCGTCCACGAAGACCAGGCGTTGAGCGTCAAGAGAAGCGAAGGCGAACTTGCTCAAATCCCCCGGCGAAAGGCTGGTGGCGACTGGCTCCAGCACGGGTCGGAAGGGCAATTGAGTGATCGCGCTAATATTGGTAAAACGCCAATCCTCGTCCTTTAGCGTTGGGAACCCCAGTTCGGCGAAGCGCGCCAATCCGGCCTTCCGCGTGGGGAAGACCCATCCCGGGTGCTGACCGGCAGCCTCGCGTTCAAACCGCTCGAAGTGCTGGATATACAAGTCCGTTGGCTTCATAGAAGCGGGTTCCCTGAGGTGGTTCGAAATCAAAGAGTTCATCACGCGAGACAGCTTACGCCGCAACGGCCTCCAGCTTGGCCAGCCAATCGTAGCCCTTCTCCTCGAGCTCAAGCGCCAATTCCCTTCCGCCGGATCGCACGATGCGTCCCCCCATTAGAACATGGACGAAATCAGGAACGACGTAGTTGAGGAGGCGCTGATAATGGGTGATCACCAATTGGGCGTTGGTGGGTGATTTCAGGCGGTTGATGCCCTCAGCCACGATTCGCAGGGCGTCAATATCCAGGCCGGAGTCCGTCTCATCCAGAATCGCCAGGCTCGGCTCGAGCATGGCCATCTGGAAAATCTCGTTACGCTTTTTTTCGCCGCCGGAAAACCCGGCGTTGACCGGCCGCTTGAGCAGAGCCTCATCCAACTCCAACAGTTTAATCTTCTCTTTGACCACGGCGAGAAAATCGACGGCATCGAATTCGGGCAATCCCTTGTGCTTGCGGACTTCATTGACAGCGGCCCGGAGGAAATAGGTGCTGTTGACACCTGGAATCTCGATTGGATATTGGAAAGCCAGGAACAAACCTTCACGAGCGCGTACTTCGGGGTCCAGATCCAATAGGTCCTTGCCATGGAAGGTGGCGGTCCCACTTCGGATGTCATACCCCTCTCTTCCTGCAAGAATGGCGGCGAGGGTGCTTTTGCCGCTGCCGTTAGGTCCCATTACGGCGTGAACCTCCCCGGGGTTCACCGTCAAGCTAATACCTTTGAGGATCTCACGGCCTTCAACCCCGGCGACGAGGTCTTTGATTTCGAGGATCGGTTGCGTTGTCATGGTCACTTTATACAAAACTCTTTCGGTTTGATAATCACTCGACTCGCCGCGTTCACGTGCGGCCGAGGCTTTGATTTGAGCCGGCGGGCCCTCAGCCCACGCTGCCTTCCAGGCTCACGCCCAGGAGCTTTTGCGCCTCAACGGCGAATTCCATTGGCAGCTCGCGGAAAACTTCCTTGCAGAACCCGTTCACGATCATGTTCACAGCGTCTTGCTTGGAAATGCCGCGCTGATTGCAGTAAAAAATCTGGTCCTCACCAATTTTGGAGGTAGTGGCCTCGTGCTCGATTTGAGCAGTTGTGTTCTTAGCCTCGATGTAGGGGAAGGTGTGTGCTCCGCATTGATCTCCGATCAGCAGGGAATCGCACTGCGAGAAGTTGCGCGCCCCAACCGCTCCTTTGAGGATTTTCACCTGGCCGCGATAGCTATTCTGGCCGCGACCGGCGGAGATTCCTTTTGACACGATGGTGCTACGGGTGTTGCGTCCAATGTGGACCATTTTGGTGCCGGTATCCGCCTGCTGGCAATTGTTGGTCAGGGCCACCGAATAAAACTCACCTTGTGAATCGTCCCCTTGGAGCAGGACGCTCGGATACTTCCAGGTAATCGCCGATCCGGTTTCCACCTGTGTCCAGGAAATCTTCGAGCGGGCGCCGGCGCATTTGCCGCGCTTGGTAACGAAATTGAAGATACCCCCGCGGCCATCTTTGTCGCCCGGATACCAGTTTTGCACCGTGGAGTACTTGATCTGGGCGTCCTCCATCGCCACCAACTCGACCACGGCAGCATGCAACTGGTTCTCGTCGCGCATTGGGGCAGTGCAGCCTTCCAGATAGCTCACGTAGCTGCCCGGCTCGGCGACGATCAACGTGCGTTCGAACTGGCCGGTGTTGGCTGCGTTGATGCGGAAATACGTGGAGAGCTCCATCGGACAGCGGACGCCTTTAGGGATGTAGCAGAAGGAGCCGTCGCTGAACACGGCCGAGTTCAAGGTGGCAAAAAAATTGTCCGTGTAAGGCACGACCGAGCCGAGGTATTTCTCGATCAACTCTGGATGGTCGCGCACCGCTTCGGTGAACGAGCAGAAAATCACCCCGTGCTTGGCCAGATCTTTTTTGAAAGTGGTTGCGACCGACACGCTGTCCATCACCGCATCCACTGCGACACCGGTGAGCCGCTTCTGCTCGCCCAAAGAAATCCCTAGCTTGTCAAAGGTCCTGAGCAGTTCTGGGTCGACCTCGTCAAGGCTATTGAGAACTTTCTTTGGCTTGGGGGCCGAATAGTAAATGATGCTCTGGTAGTCGATCGGGGGATAACTCACCTTGGGCCAGCGCGGCTCGGTCATCGTCAGCCAGTGGCGGTAGGAACGCAGGCGCCATTCCAGCATGAACGAGGGTTCGTTCTTCTTCGCCGAAATTAAGCGGATGACATCCTCGTTGAGGCCAGGGGCAATCGAGTCGGCGTCCAGGTCGCTGACAAAGCCGTACTTATACTCTTGTTTAACAGCGCTTTCGATCGTATCCAGTGATGTGCTCATGGGGGAAAGGTATTACAGACAGTAGGGTCGGTCAGGAACGCCCCTTGCCACCGCATTCGGGGCAGAGCCCGCGGAAGGCGATCTCGTAGCGGGTGACTTGGAAACCTGGGGGGACAGGGACTTCGGGGTGGCTAGGGCCCCACTCGGTGTCGATATCGAAAGCGCCGCCGCAATCGTCGCAATAGAAGTGGTGGTGTTGGCGCATGTTGGAGCAGTACCGCGTGGCGCCGCGCTCAATATTGACTTGCCGCACCAAACCGCAACGCACGAGAGTGTCCAGGCAGTTATAGACGGTGGCCATGGAAATCTCTGGCATGTCGTGTTTAGCCCGGATGAAGACTTCTTCGGCGCTGGGGTGATCGCGTTTCTGGAGCAGGACTCCATAGACGTGGCGTCGCTGTGCGGTGAACCGCAGGCCGGTGCGAGCCAGGTGCTGGTTCAGCCGCTCATCGACGAAATCGATCGGCAGCTTCTTCTTCATGGCCCAACTCTAGTCGATGATGTGGTGTTGTCAAGATTTAGAATAAGTCTAAATACAATTCTAATCCCGCTCCAAGGCACTATTACGGCCGGTGAGTTTCTAGTCCTTGTTTCCGGGCTGGCTTCCCCGTGATTCACCAAGATGCACCCAGGATTGGCGTTGGAGGGAGTTCCCTCGACCGCACGAGCTAGACATTCTAGCTCGCCCGGGCACGGTTTCTTGAAGCTGAATCCGCGATAGCCATTGCCCACACGCTTAGCCTTTGAGGGATTCCTGGTGGCAATCCCGAAGCCGAGAGTGCTTCGATCGGCCGGACGCGTCGCAGGTTTCGCTTCGGTTGCTTAGGCCTAAAGTCTGACTCCGTCCGGAGCGAGTCGCCGGAGGGATTTGGCCTTTTTCAAAGGACGCCGCGATTTTGGTCCATAAGGCTCAGCTCCCGTTGGTAATCCGCCAGAGTATCTACATCACGAAGCACTTCCGCACCGGCCTCGGCCCATTCAAGTACCTTGTCGGGATGGGCCCGCAAGAGGCCGCAGAGGCCATCTGTAGCGAAACCGGTCATGATCTCCTCCCGAAAACGCGTCGAGATGAGAATAGGATGACCCCGTTTGCCACCATAGACTGGCACGACGATACCTTGACCAGAAGATTCGAAGATGCCCGACAGGGCGGAGATTGTCCTGGGTTGGATCGACGGCTGATCCCCCAAGGCGACCAGGACGCCGTCACACTCCACGGGTAACGCTCGCAGCCCACACCGAACTGAACCGAGCATATCGGCGGATGGTTCGGGGTTGGTGACAAGCTTGACTGAGCGTCCCTTTAGCGCGGAGGAGATTAGTTCAGGGCCTTGTCCAACGACGACCAACACAGGGCCTAAACCGCTGGCCAAGAGCACATCCACCACGCATGCGATCACCGTCTTGCCACCCAGCGGAAGGAGCAACTTCTGGGTACCCATTCGACGCGACTGGCCAGCCGCCAAAACGATCGCGCCGATCATGATTCTCCAAACCGTGGACTTTCTCGCCGTCTCCGTACCGCGATGAGTTGGGCAGCGATGCTCACGGCGATCTCGGGGACAGTTATCGCCCCGATGTCGAGGCCGACGGGCGCATGTATGCGGCTGAACTGTTCTTCGGAGCACTGCCTGGAAGCGATTAAGTCACGTTTTACTAAGGCCACTTTCCGCCGACTCCCGATCATGCCGATGTACGCCGCAGGCAAATGCATGCAGGCTGCCAGGGACACGGAGTCTTGCAGGTAGCCCCGGGCAACGAGCAGGAGATAGGTATCCTTGGTGATGGGAAACCGGGAGAGCGCTTCGGCCGCCGGTCCGCAACACAGCTTCGTATCCTGAGGGAAGAGTTCGGGCCGGATGTAATCGGGGCGATCGTCGACCACTGCCAGATCAAAGCCGAGCGTCGAGGTCAATCGAGCAACAGCCTGGCCAACGTGGCCGGCTCCCAGAATAATGAGCAGCGGTTTTGGCGCAATGGGCTCCACCAATGCCGAAGCGGAGACGTGCCCATCCTGGCCCTCCTGCGTGAGGTAAGCGGCTTCGCAACTGGCTAGAACTCGATCGAGGGTTGCCCGGTCCGGAAAGCCTTCACGGGCCGAGACAGCAGACTCCGCCAGCCACTCGATGCGCACATCCGGCCCGATTTCGACAAATGGCCCGAGCCCCTCAGACTCCGTTCCCCCGACCTCCTCCGCTCGCGCAGCCTTGGCTCCAGGCCCAGGGGCACTTTGCAACGAAGTCAGTAAAATCCCGCGTTTGCCGTTAGCCTGAGCACTTGCGGCGGCCACATAGGCTTCTCGCGCCTTGGCGGTCGCCGGGTCCAAGAGAATGCGCATCTTGCCACCGCAGATAGGCCAAGCATCTCCGCCACCGGGACCCTGCATGGTGAACTCAATGGTTCTGGGAGATTGAGAGCTGATCGCCTCGACGGCTTGCGCCTGAACGCGGGCCTCCATCAACCCCCCCCCGATAGTATACCGGATGCGGCCATCTGGACCAATCAAGGCACGCATGCCGGTCTTGCCTGGGGTAGAGGCTTCGGCCGAGAGCACAAGCGCTAGGGCGAAGGGGAACCCGCTATCGATGGCCTCGACAACCGCCGCGTAGGGATCCCCTGGCTGCACCGGGCTCAAACCTCCTGCGCTCCGGGCAGACGAATCGGCATCTGCCGCATCCGCGTGCCCGTAGCGTGCCAGACGGCGTTGGCGATGGCCGGCGCAATCGCGATCAACGGAGTCTCGCCTCCGCCTGCGGGCGGGACGTCAGGGCGGTGCAGCAAGTGGATGTCCAATTCCGGCAGATCCTCGAAGCGCGGAACCGCGTATTTCCGGAAGAAGGGATTGAGCATCTTCCCATTTTCAAAGCGCATTTCCTCCCCGAGCGCCGGCCCCAAGCCCATGATGATGCCGCCCTGAACCTGGGCCATCAGATTATCGTGATTCACGATCGGGCCGCACTCGAAAGCCTGGCAAACCCGCTTGATCCTGATCTTGCCCTCGGCCCGGTCAATTTCGACCTGAGCGCAAGCTGCCACCACTGAGCCCTTCTCCGTGCTGCAAGCCAACCCGACGCCGATATTGGGTTCCTTTTTCCTCACTTGGTCTCTCCAGCCAAATTTCTCGGCCGCGGTTTCCAGCACCGCGCGGATTCGCTGGTTTTCGAGGTGAGCGAGACGGAACGCCAGGGGATCCTGGCCGGCTGCGTCGGCCAGCTCGTCCATGAAACACTCACGAGCAAAGGAGTTCGCAGTAGCGGCGAGTCCACGGTACGAACTGGTTCGCAGGGGCGATTGTGAGCCCACGAACTTGCTCTGCGCTTTGCCCGCTCGGTAAGGAGTTTCAATCGCCGATGGACCGGAGTTAATGTTGATGAAATGCCAGGAGGTGAGCACACCCTTATCGTCCAAGCTGGCCTCAGCTTCTATCACGCCAGCCGGCCGGAAGGAGGCCCAGGTGAACTCCTCCTCGCGCGTCCATCGCAGGCACACGGGTGTGCCCGTCCCCTGAGACAGACGCGCCGCCTCAATCGCGGCTTCACCCGTGTGCTTGCCGCCGAAGCCACCGCCGAAGTCAGGCACGACAACCCGGACTTGATCGCTCGTCAGCCGGAACGCGCCCATTAATTCTTGGCGGTAGCCGAAGGGGTTCTGGGTGCCAGCCCAAACCGTGAGCTTTCCGTCATTCCATTCGGCAACCCCCGCGCGCGGTTCCAGGGGCGCATGGGCAACGTACGCCACGTGATAGCTCTGCTTGAGGGTCTTGGCCGCCTGTGCGATTTGCTCCGCAAAAGGGTTCGTAGGGAGCGGCTCACGGACGTGTTCTCTGAGGTATGCATAGAGCTGACTGCTGGACGGATGTTCGGCCGGTGTCCATACCGCAGTCTTAGCAATGGCTTCGAGGGCGTCGCGGGCCTGTTTCGAGGTCGGTGCGGCCAAACCTATGAAGTCACCGTCTCGCACGATTTTCACCCCTTCCAGGACCTTCGCAGGGGTCACATCGATCGAATCCAGTTTGGCTCCGTACGAGGGCGCCCTGAGAACTTTGCCATAGAGCATCCCGGGGCGAACGGTATCGGAAGGATAACGATGTCGGCCGGTGACAAGGTCGCGGCCGTTGGGCCGGACGAAGGACTTTCCCATCACTTTCCAATCGGCAGGGGCAGCTAGCGAAATGTCCTTCGGAACAGCTTGACCCAAGACCTTGGCCAAGTCGTTGCTCTGAGCAAGATCGGCGTAAGTGAGGGTTTTGCTCGTGGTGGCATGAACGATCTGGCCGTCGCGCACTTCGACGCTGCCGCGTTCGACGGTCCAACGTTCACAAGCCAAGGCGACAAGAGCTTCGCGTGCGGCAGCGCTGCCCTCGCGGACGGCTGGAACGGTTCCTGGCGTGCTCCGACTGCCAGCGGTGATACCATCGTCCGGCACCAGAGAAGTATCCGCCATGATCAGTTGGATGCGCTCGGGAGCGACGCGCAATTCTTCCGCAGCGGCCTGCGTCAGCTCTCCGCGCGCGCCCTGCCCCATCTCGGTCTTGCCTGTATAAACAGTGATCGAGCCGTCTTTGGCTATATGGACTCGAGCGCCGATGTTCGAGAGTCCGCGGCCTCCCCCACGGCCGGCCGCTCGCTGCGCCAACGCCTGTCCACAACTAACCACGAAGAGCAAGCCGCCGCTAAGCACTTGGACAAACGACCGTCGATTGAGCCCGAAATTGAAGCTCACAAAATCCACTGGCTGCTCGATATCGGTTTCGATCTCGGAGACTGCGGCAGGCTGAGGATCAGGATTCATTAGGATGCCTTCTTGGTTAGCGTGACAGCGTGTCGCACCGCATCCAGCACTTTAGGGTACCCACAGCACCGGCAAAGATGCCCGTTCATCCAACTTCGGATTTCACGCTCACTCGGATCGGGTTTCTGGCTCAGCAACGCCACGGTGGCCATGATCATTCCCGAGGTACAGTAACCGCACTGGAAACCGTTCTCCTTTAAGTATGCCTCTTGAACTGGGTGCAGTTTCTCTCCCTGAGCCAAACCTTCGATGGTGGTCACCGTTTTCTGGTTCACCAAGCTCACAGCGGTGAGGCAGGACATGACGTTCTTGCCATCGAGCAGCACTGTGCAGGCTGCGCATTGCCCCTCGCCACAGCCGTATTTGGTGCCAGTAAGCCCCAGATCTTCCCGCAGAACTTCCAATAGAGGGCGGTCTGGATCGGTGGTGACGGTCCGGGGTTGACCGTTCACAGTGAAAGTGATCGTCTGGTTCATAGCGCACTCGGCAAACTCGAAACCCGGAGACTGTTGGCACCTAAGATAGTCGAGTGATACAGAAAAAGCCAGCGCGTGGTGCCCGGAAACAAGGAAAGCCTGCATTCGCGACCCTTCGGGGCGGCCGGTACGCCAGGGATGGCGCAACTCTCAGTCGTGGGTTTGGTGGGCGCGAGGAATTTGGAGTTTACACCGATCTTGTTTTCTGATTCACTTAGACGGTTGGATTAGATTGTTTATGCTCGCTTGCGTGGCATATCTGCCAAGGGGCTTCGGCCCACGGATCCGAACGCAGCTTTGCGGACCGAACCCGAGCCTTAGCTGTTTCAGCACCTAGACCCCCGCCTACTATGACCCCCATTCAGTTTTCCAGTCGTCGTCGTTTTCTGCGAACCTCGATCCTGACCGGCGTTGCGGCGATGTCGGGAACCACGTGGGTGCCGCGCCGACTCGAGGCGGGCCAAACGGAGCCTAGCCCGTCGGTGAGTAGCCGCGTAGCTCTGACGGCGGGCGAAGATAGGGCAAACAATACCTTCCGCGCCTTGCAGCCATTCGCTCAAGAGATCAAGGCAGCCATCGGCAACCGACGGGTGGTGATCAAACCCAATAATGTGGCCATCGATAACCAGCTTGCAGCCACGCACGCAGATTGCCTCGAAGGGATCCTCGAGTTCCTGAAATCCATAGGCAAATCGGGGCAAGTTGTGATCGCGGAGTCGGCGGCCAACGGCCCAACGTTGGACGGTTATGCAAATTACGGCTACGGGAAAGTGGCGGCGAAATACCAGACGAAGATGGTGGATCTGGACCGGGCGGAAACCGCGGTGCTGCAAGTATTCGATGAAACGGACTTTCACCCACACCCCGTGCGCGTCTCGAGCCTGCTTTTGGACCGGAACAATTACTTGATCTCGGCGGCCAAGCTGAAAACCCACGATCGGATCGTAGCGACCTTGTCTTTAAAGAACATCGTCTTAGGAGCGCCGATCAAGGACCAAGGATTTCGCTGGGGTCCGGGCGGGCGAGCCGGTGCAAAGACCGACAAGCCCATTGTGCATGGAAGTGGGTTTAGGGGCCTCAATTTCAACCTATTTGCACTAGCGCAGCGTCTGCGGCCGGACCTTGCGGTAATCGATGGGTACCGAGGGATGGAAGGGAACGGACCTGTGGGTGGCTCGGCAGTCGAGCACCGAGTTTGCGCGGCTAGCACCGATTGGCTGGCAGCTGACCGTGTGGGCATCGAACTCATGGGCATCGATTTTACCCGGGTCGGCTACCTGAACTACTGCACGCAGGCCAAGCTAGGTCAGGGAGAGTTGTCCAAGATCGAGGTGGTGGGGGAACGCGTAACCGATCACGTCAAGCGTTACCGCCTTCACGACAACGTAAACGAACAGATGATTTGGCAACGACCGGTCGAGAAAGGCTAGAGCAACCGCTGGCATAATGCCGAGGCTGAAGAAGCGGATGCTCAGGGTTGCGCTGGGGTCAGCACCCGGAATAGGGCTCCGCTAGGCGAAGGCATGTTGGTCAAGGCAAGCGAGTGGTCGGAAGCCAGCGACGGCACATCCGTCAGTTTGATCCAGGTGCCCGGCCCCGCCAGATCTTGCCACTGCACGGTGTAGGTTTGGTTGGCAGCCGCCTGGAAGGAGATTATTACGCTGTGGGAATCAATCCCCAGCGCTGCTTTGAGCTGTGGCGCCTTGGGCCCGTAGGCAGCTGTGGCCACGAGGCGTCCGGCGCCGTCTTGCACCATTACTGACCCTGCACCGGGCCCAAGCCGATTGCTGTAGTTCCCCTGCACGAAGATGGATTGGCCTCCACTCGGTCCGGTCGACCGGGCTCGGAAGGCGTTTACGTCGGGCGAGACGAATAGAGAACGGCCTGCGAGAATGACCGTCCCCGGCTTGAATGTGTAGAGTACCGTACCGCCCAAATACCATCCGGAGACATCGACCGCAAAACTGTTGGTGTTGGCTAGTTCGACATACTCCTGATCCTGGTTGCCACTTAGGGGTAGGTAGTCGAGCGATGCGACTGTAATCGTGGCGTCGGAGGGCTGAGCAGATGGAATGCGCTCGGACAGCAGAGTTGCCCTAGGGCTATTGAAGAGGAAGTCGCGACGGCCAGGCAAATGGATGCTCATAATGCGGCCCGCTTCGATGCGGAGGTCAGCGTAGGTCCGGTTACCCCAGTCGGGCCCCCACTTGGCACGATCTAGAGCCGCATCCGAATTAGTCATCCCGAGCGGTTCCATGAGGTCGGTGAACTCTCGGATGTGGGCTTCGATGGGCAACGCATTGGTGGGTGTGCCGTTGGGCATGAGAATCGTATCCATGAGGGTGCGCAGGCGCCTCAGGTACATGTGGCGAAAATCCGGGTGGTTGAACATCAGATCGTAGAGACGGTTCGCCTCCTTACCCTGCTGAGACGGGTCGTAGAAGTTAAGGACGTTGGTCTCGAACAGGGTGTCGGTGAAGTATCCCTGACTATCCAACCAATTGCGTCCCCAAGTGAGGTCGACGTCCCAGGGGAAGATGGTCCACTCGCCGGTTCGGTCACTATCACGATAAAGGTAGAAGTTCTTGTGGCCGTGATCCTGGCTGCTGACCAACGCCATCGTGGCGAAGTAGCTCACAGTCTGAGGCAAGTCCAAGTTGTCATAGGCATAGCGCACGCGGGTGCTGAGCGCGGTGCTTTCGTCAAGGTTGTCGATGAGGTTCTGGAGGTCGGAGAAGTCTTCATTTTTGCGGGTCTTCTTCTCGTTGCCGCCGGCGGAGCCCATACCGTTGTACATCTTATAGAGGGCGCCGTTGGGATCCCGCCCCAGCCGAGATAGCCAATGGTCATCGCCATCCTCGAGCATATCCTCCAGGCCGTAGAAGGCCCCGTTGCGTTGAACTCGCACCGCAAAGGAAAAATGGCCCACTGCGCCTGCGGCAGCGACCTCCGTGTAAGTGAGGGTGGTGCGCATGCGCGCCTTGTCGCCATACGGACTTAGCAGGCGGATGTTTTTTTCGCGGGGCTTTCCATGGTGATAAAGGAAGGGGTGATCGGCAGTGAAGCCAATATTGAAGCTTTTCTTGGGCCAACCGCTGGAACTCTGGCCGTGCACGTCGATACTGATGTTATCATAGAACTCATCCAGGAACCGTAGCGAAGCGCGCACGGGGATGCCCCCGTCCAATGAACCGGGATTCTCCACAAACAGATCCACCAGCGGAAGGCGGGTCTGGATCGAAGGGTCTTCCATGACGGTTCCGTAGTATTGCTCCGAAGCGGTCGAGTCTGTGAATAAAGGCCAGCGAGTGCTATTGCCCTGGTTGTCCACAGCTGTGATGTAGTAACGCAGCATCTGGCCGGCAGCAAGGTTTGTGGGGACGATGCTCGCCGTCCAAAGGGATGCCCCACCACCCCCGACGCTATTGGTACCGTTATCGATCATTGACAAGGTGATTTCTGGCCCGAACATGACCCGGTAGTTCAGGGTAACATTTGAAATAGTGCTCGAAGCTTGTGCGACCAGCGCCGTTACGGCCAGAGTGCCAGTCGCGTCAAGGGATGAGGGGGTGTGCCCTAGAGAAAGCACCAAGGGACCCAAATCTGCGGTTCCCAAGCCGTTCGGTCCGCCGGGGGAGGGCTGCGTAAAGTAGCGATAGCTGCCGCTATCGCCCAACGGTTGCGCTGCAATCAACTCCGCCTGAACAAGGAGATCCCTATTGGTCGCATTGATGTTGAGTGCCTGAATGGCCAGCAGGTTTGTGCCCGAGGTCAAGAATCCAATTTCGTCGCTGAGGTCGAATGTTTCGAACCGGATAGCGGCTTCGTCCGGATGGCGCGCAGTCGCTGACGAATCCCAAGAGAGTAGGTCGGGTGCGTTTCTGAGGGCAACTTGCCGACCGTTGATCCAGGCGACGAAGCCATCATCGTACCGCATACGGAGGGTGAGTTGGGAGATTCCGGCTGCATCTTTCAGCGTGAAAGGGATACGCAAATAAGAGGACGCGTTGACGTCATACATGAGATCACGCACGTCGGTCGCAAGGTAAGGCCGGAAGTCGATCTGGCTCGAGCCGCTGACTAACTGGCTTACCTCATTTGTGGAGAGCGCCCTGTCCCACACGGCCACTTCGTCGATATCCCCAGCGAAGAAGTTACCTGAGCTATCGAACACTCCACCCCCGCCGATGTTAAAAGCAAAATCCGAACTACCATAGCTGGACACCTGTCCCCCGGAGGCGCCGGCGAGCTGGCCGTCCAAGAACAACTCAAGCGCGGAGGAGGAGCCAACCACAGCAATGTGATGCCACTCACCGATATTGAAGGGATAGGTGACGTTCAACGAATTGGCGGGCGACCAAGCCTGCAGCGTCGCGCCGTCGATGAACCCAAACTCAATTGCGTCGTTTTGGCCGAATAATCCCGTCCGGTTGTTTTGGAAGGTTATCGGGCGAATCCAGCCGGCAAAAGTGAATTGGTTAAAGCCATTGACCAAGCCCATGGGCCCGGCGACGTAGCTGTCCGTTCCGTCGAACTCGGTCGCGAGATTGTCCGGTTCGAAGTTGTTGAAGGCGGGCGGACGGGGTCCTGCCAGTCCGAGGGTAATACCGCCGCTATAAGTGCCGTTGGCGGAAGCGCCCAGAGAGCCGGCATTCACTGCTGCTGTGCCGTTGGTTTCATCAAGACGCCAATAGGTCACTGGTGCGAGTTGCTGAACTTGTGCAGCGTAGGAATCTTCCAACGGATCGTTGATGAGAGTTTCGTAGCCGAGGGCATTGACTTCGTTACTCCAACTCGAGTCATCGAACAGCGCGGAGATCCAGTTGGTGCCTGCTGAATCGGAGGCCGGCACCAGGAAACGGACCGGGGCGTTGGTTGCCACCAGGGTGATCAGGTTCACCCGCGTGCTGATTCCATAGGACACGTCTGGGAACTGGGGAGGGTAAGGATTAAATTCGTTGATGACTTTCTGGCCATCTATCTGGACTAGCGCCAAATACTCGCCGGAGGAACCCAGTCTGAAATTGGTGTGGAGAGGGAGTCCCGGCACACGCCGATCTTTCCCTGAGGCGAACACCACCAGGAATCCGCCGGAACTCAGGTTGGTGGCGGGAAAGGTCCACTTAGTCGGGTCGGCGGCGGAATCCGTCAGACAGAACCGGCTCAAGTCGATCGTGCCCGGACCTGTGTTCTGGATCTCGATCCAATCTGGGAAAGAATGGTCCTCGTCCTCAAGAGTATGGCCATTCGAGGCCATGAATTCGCTAATCCTAAGCTCGGCGTGGCTGGCTAGAGAACCCAGAGCCAATAGCCAGAGTAAACCGAGGCGATTCATGGGGGGAAGAGGCTACCCGCAGACCTCACGGTTGCCAAAGCCGATAGAGTCGCGTCGAGCTCCCCACGGAGTTGGTCTGGTGGATGAGTTCGCCATCGCCATAGGCGGTAGGAAGCTCTAGCACGCTCCAAGTGGTGTTTGTGCGCAAAGAGAGTGTGTATTGGGGAACTAAATTGCCCCACGCAGCAGGCCAGGTCAAGGCCACTTGAGTCTTGCTTGGATGCGTGATCGTGATTTCCGGCGGGGAACCGGACGGACGGCCTCCCAGAAGGGCGTCGTACATGATCGCGCTCATCACCACCATTCCTTTCGAGTTGGGATGAACCGTGTCCGGGAACCACTCCTTGTGGCCGTCAAGACGCGTGCGGAGGTCGACCAATTCCAATCCCATTCGATTTGCGAGATCGCGCACCATGGGCGCGATGTTGGTGGTCACGATGCTCGGGGTGATACCATACGCGCCGTTGGCGTACACCGGACAGGGAGTGCAAAGCACGACCCAAGGCGCACTTTTCAGGCCGGTGTAGTTAGTGATGAACTCTTCGTATTCGCTGACGAAATTCGTCCCAAACTTCCAGTTCTGGGGTTTGGAATCGTTGGTCCCGAGCTGGATGATCACGATATCCGGATCCCAGTCCTTGCTCTGCTTGAAGACGGGTTCCCTCCAGTAAGGGAAATCGCCTTCTTTAAGGAGAGTGCGGCCGCCGACGCCGAAATTGCGCACTATGTAGTTGGTGCCTAAAAGTCTCTGCAATCGTGGCGGATAACTCTCAACAGCCGGATTCCCCAGCCCTGAGCCCTCGGTGATGCTATCCCCGATACAGGCGATTTTTAACTGAGCGAAAGTAACCTGAGCGCCAGATACGAATAAGGCGACCAGAAAGGCCAAACGCGAGTGGTGCATCGTGGGAGTGTAACTTTAAAGTCACCCTCCATCAAATCGAAAAAGGGAGCAGAAAAAGGAAAAGAATCAAGAGGACCAAGGCGCGGAAGAGCCGGTGAAGCGGGCGGGCGCCGGTTTCTAACCGCCTGGCTCTGCAAGGCGCTTGATAGCGAAGCAGCACGCTGTGCCTAAAACATCATCCGGGGTGGAGAAACCTCGTGAGCCCCCCCTTCTAAGACAATGAATTGCACTTGTTTCCGCGGGCCAATCGAGCGATGGTGGCTTAGCTTGAGGGGCGTGATCGGCTGGGATCTGCGCCCTAGCCGGTTTTTGGTCGTAGCGTTTCTCGGGATTTGGATGCGGTGCCATGAAACAGGTTCGCCTTTTTATCAAACCATACTGCGGTTGGTGTCACCAAGCCATGGCTTGGCTTGATGACCATGGGATTACCTATGAAACCTTAGACGTCACGGCGGACGAAGGCGCCAATCAGGAGATGTTCAACCTTTCCCGACAGTATCGCGCGCCGGTGATCGAAGTTGACGGGAAGGTACTTGCCGATTTTGGGGCGGAAGAGCTCGAGATATTCTGGCAGAAGCTCACGCCCTAACACAGGCTGAGTCAAGGAGATGGAAATGTTTCTAGGATCTGCTATCTTTGGCACTCGCGATGGAATCGATAATTAGCGATAACGGCGTACAGCAAATTGGCGCCCGCCCGAGGCTGCCCTCGTGGCTGCGCATCCAGCTTCCCACCACACCGACGTTTGCCCGCACGCGCACCTTGCTCAGCGAGCTAAGACTCCATACCGTGTGCGAAAGCGCCAAATGTCCCAACCATTGGGAGTGCTGGAGCAAAGGGACGGCCACCTTCATGATCGCTGGCGACCATTGCACGCGTGCTTGCGGTTTTTGCGCGGTGAAGACAGCAAAGCCGCTCGCGCTGGATTCCAATGAGCCCGAGCGCGTGGCAGAAGCCGCACGCCGAATGGAACTGCGCCACGTCGTCCTCACTGCCGTGGCCCGGGATGACCTGCCCGACGGTGGCGCGGAACATTTCCGGCGAACCATCGAGGCCGTCCGGACGAGCCTCCCCGATAGCCTGATTGAAGTGCTGACGCCCGATTTTAACGACCAGGACAGTGCTATCGACACGGTTTTGAGCGCTCATCCGCACATCTTTAATCACAATCTGGAGACCGTGCGGCGACTGACCCCGTCGGTACGATCCCGGGCGACGTACGATCGGTCTTTGTCCGTATTGGGCAAAGTCAAGGCGCGTGCGCGCAGCAAGGTTTACACTAAGTCGGGACTAATGCTGGGTCTAGGAGAGGAGCAGAGGGAGGTGGTGGTGGCCATGGAGGATCTGAGGGGAAAAGGCTGCGACATCCTGACGCTTGGCCAGTATTTGCAGCCGACGCTGGAGCATTTGCCCATTGCGGAGTTTGTGACCCCGGAGGCTTTCGAGGAATTCGGACGGATCGGACGTGAAATGGGGTTCCGCCACGTGGCCAGTGGTCCCATGGTGCGCAGTTCGTACCACGCAGAGGAGGTAGAGGTGGCGTTGTGAAGGGTAGCGGCCCAGCGGGGGCAGGATTGCCCGAAACGGTTGACGCCACGGCAGTATTGGATGCTTGCCCTGAGGCGCTCGTCTTTGTCGCGCCAGATGGCTCCATTCGCTATTGGAATGCGGCCGCGGAAAGACTAACTGGACTTGGGCACGCCGCAGCGTGCGGAAAGCATTGGTTGGACGCAGGCTTGATTCCAAAAGGGGAGGAGGCCAACAACGCCGAGTTCCTGCTGAAAGCATTAGCAGGCCAGGACGGGGTGGGTTTGGAGTTCCGGAGCTCGAGCGCCCCGAATAGCCAGCTCCATCTGAAGGCGGTTGCAGAGCCAGTTCGCCGGGACGGGGGCGTCGTGGGCGTCGTCATCTCGTTGCGTGATATCTCAGAACAGCGGCGACTCGAGGAGTCGTTGCGGAGCGCTCAACGACAGGAGTCAGTGGGAAAGCTAGCAACTGGTCTTGCACACGATTTCAACAATGTGCTCACGGTGGTGAAAGGGTATTGCGAGTTGATCGTCAGCCAAGGAGAGTTGCCGACCGACGCGGCCAAACAACTCCGGGGCATTGCCACTGCGGCGGAACGCGGCGCAACCCTGACCCGCCAACTGCTCACATTCAGCCGACGGCTGGCGTTGGAAGTCCGACCACTGGACCTGAACGAAGTAGTGGGCAATTTCAGCCAGATGCTCAGGCGCTTGTTGCGCGAAAACATTGCCGTGGAATTCAAATTTGCTCCACAGTTGCCACCGGTAGAGGTGGATTTGGGGCTTCTCGAGCAGATTCTCTCGAGCATGGTCTTGCACGGAGGGGACGCTATGCCGGCCGGCGGCCGATTGATCGTCCAAACGGCCAAGGAGAAGACCGGTCCACACACCGCTCAAGTTTGCCTGGCGGTCAAGGATACCGGGCGAAGTCTCGAAAAAGCCGCGCTGGCGCGATTGGTGGAACCTGCGAAAGAGGCTTCGATCTCGGAGCACGTGCCTCGCATGGGACTCCAAATCGCCGCCGAAGCAGCGGCCCAGATGAAGGGCAGATTGGAAGCGACAAGCCAGCCGGGTGATGGCACAACGCTGAAGCTCTATCTGCCGACTTCGAAAAAGAGGCTTGAAGATGCGGCCCAGGTCACGCCTGTCCAGAAGTCAAGGGGGGGCAAGGAAACGATCCTGGTTGTCGAGGACGAGCCTTCGATTCGCGAACTCGCGAGGGCCATTCTTTCGGGCTATGGTTATCGCGTGCTAGAAGCCGGTTCGGGTGAAGAAGCTATGGCGCTGTGGGCGAAGGAAGGCGAGAAGGTTGATCTGCTGTTCACCGACATCGTGATGCCCGGCGCCATCACTGGTCGAATCCTGGCTCAGAACCTCGAAGCCCTGAAACCAGGTCTGAAGGTGATTTACACCACCGGTTACAGCCTGGACCTTTTACACTCGAACCTGGCCTTGCGCGCGGGCGTGAATCTTCTACCGAAGCCGTATCGGGCGAGCGCGCTCGCACAAGCGGTCCGCGCGTCGCTGGACGCGGGCCGATAGCTGCTCTCCGTTTAACCCTGGCGCTGCTGGATTTGCTCAATCGCCCAATGGGCGTGCTCTGAGACCAGGGGGTCCGATTCTTGAGCAGCACGCCGCAGCGCGGGCAAGGTCGAAGAGTCACCCACATTGCCTAAGGCGACGCAGGCGTTGCGCACGAGCCCGCGCCTCTTTGTCCGCTCCAAGGGGGTTCCCACGAACCGGCGCCTGAACTCTTCGTCCCCGATCGTGAGCAACGGTATGAGGTCAGGCGCCGCGAGTTCGTGGCGGGCGTGCGCAGTCATAAGTTGGCCCTGTACGGCGAAGCGATTCCATGGGCAAGCCGCCAGGCAGTCGTCGCAGCCGAAAACGCGGTTGCCAATGAGCGGACGCATCTCTTTGGGGATCGGGCCTTTGTGCTCGATGGTCAAGTAAGAGATGCATAATCGGGCATCCAGTTGGAACGGGGCCACGATGGCCTGGGTAGGGCAGGCCTCCAGACAACGAGTGCAGGTCCCGCATCGGTTCGGCTCCGGCGTGTCAGGCTCAAGCGAGAGGGTAGTGATAACCGCGGCAAGGAGGATCCAATTGCCCATTCGCCGGTTAATCAGGTTCGTGTGTTTTCCGATGAAACCCAGGCCAGCACGCTGGGCAAAGTCGCGTTCGAGAAGCGGTCCGGTATCGATGTACCAAAGCGAGCGGGTCCCCGCCCCTCCGCACGCATCCAGGAATTGGGCCATAGTGCGGAGACGATCGGCAAGGAGATCGTGGTAGTCCGAGAATTGGGCGTATCGAGCAACAACCCCGCGTTTGGAGGGCGCAATGGAATCGCACGGGCTTCGAGATGAGCCAGCCTGGAGGTCCATCCAATAGCTGCAGACGAGCATAACGATCGTCTTGGCGTTAGGGAGGACGAGCTGGGGATCCGCTCGCTTGTGGGCCGTGCGTGCCAAGTAGTCCATGGTTCCGTGGCGTCCTTGGGCGAGCCACTCTGAGAATTGCTTTGCCGTGCCCGGTGGAGCAGCCGAGGAAAAACCGCAGGCTTCAAACCCCAGGAGTCGAGCTTGGTCGCGCACGCGGTCCTCGGTACTCATGCGGGAAAGCCAACGGCCGTGTGGTACTGATGAATAACTTGCGCAGCTACTTCGCGTAATTGGCGAGAGCCTGTGTTGATCAGCACATCCGCTTGTCGGTAAATGGGTTCGCGCTCGGCGAGGAGTCGACGCACATGCTCTAAAGGGGCTGAGACCTGGAGCAACGGCCGGTGGGTTTGGTGTTGCACGCGCTCGCAAATGACCTCGGCGCTGGCCCAGAGGCAGATGACGAGCGAGTGGGTCTTAAGACTGGCCAAATGGGTGGGATTGGCGCCCACGCCGCCTCCGGTAGCAAACACGGTCCCTTGGCGTCGAGCCAGCTCGTCGATGACGCTGCCTTCTAAAACCCGGAACGCGGATTCTCCCTGCTGGGCAAAAATCTCGCTGATGGCCAGCCCGGAGCGGGCCTCGATCAAGTGGTCGGTATCGACGAAATCAAAATGAAGCTGGGCGGCCACCATATGACCCACGGTGGTCTTGCCCGTGCCCATAAAGCCAATCAAGGTTAAGTTACGAATGTTCCGCTCTGGACCCACAGACGGAGGATGGGCCAAACGCGGCTTGCTTGACACGCCGTTTTTTCGTTTTCAAGCGGGGTGAAAGTCGTTAAGGATGGCCTATGCCTGACGTGCCTAAAGCGGGGGAGCGGATGTTTCAGGGGATCCCTGTGTCCGCAGGCGTTTGCCGTGGCAAGATCCGTGTCCTTGCTCGTTCACAAGAAGTCTCGATCCCGAAGTACACGGTGGGCGACAGCGAACTCCCCGAGCAAACCAATCGGCTCCAGCAGGCACTTCTCCAAACTCGGCGGCAGATCCTTGAGGTGCAAAGGCGCGTAGATGAGGCGCTAGGGGCCTCCAACGCGAGCATCTTCGACGCCCACCTGCTAGTGCTCGAAGACCCGGTCTTAGTGCAGGAGGTGATCCGCACTATGGAGAAAGACAAGGTCAACGTTGAGCATGCGTTTTCCGTGGTCAGCGCGAAGTACGTACAGACTCTGGATGCGTTGGATGATGACTATTTGCGTGAACGCGCGGCGGACATGCGTGATGTAACCGCGAGGATTCTGCACAACCTGCTTGGCCGAGCCCACGCGCTCGAGGCCGAGCCGTTATTGAACGAGCCGAGCATCCTGGTAACCCACGATCTGACCCCGTCGCGCACTGCCGGCCTGGACAAGCGAATGGTCCTAGGTTTTGCGACTGATGTCGGCGGACGCACGTCGCATACGGCGATTCTGGCGCGTTCTCTTGAGATTCCGGCTGTTACCGGGTTGCAAGATGCCAGCCAGAGGCTTAAGGACGGGCAATACGCATTGTTGGATGGGTTCAATGGCCTGCTGATCACCGACCCCACTGACAAGACGCTTTTTGAGTATGGGCAGTTGGCTCGTCGCCAAGTGGCGTTCCAGGACCGTCTTCGAGAACTGCGTGACCAACCGGCTGTGACCCTGGATGGCGTGCGTGTGACGCTATCAGCCAATATCGAACAGGCCGAGGAAACAGGGCAGGTAACGGCTCACGGTGCCGACGGCGTTGGGCTCTACCGTACTGAGTATCTCTATCTAAACCGCCGGACGATGCCCACGGAGGAAGAGCAGTTCCAGGCTTACCACCGCGTGGCCTCGGAGCTCGCACCACATCCGGTTATCATCCGCACGCTCGATCTTGGCGGCGATAAGGTCACGGCCCTACAAGAAGACTCGAGCGAAAGGAACCCGTTTCTGGGGCTGCGCGCGATCCGCATCTGCCTCCAGGAAAGGGAGCTTTTTAGGGACCAACTCAGGGCAATCTTGCGTGCCAGCGCGGTCGGCAACGTCAAGATCATGTATCCCATGATCTCCGGTCTGGACGAACTCCAGCAAGCCAACGGGCTGCTCGAGGAGTATAAGGGAGAGCTGCGCTGTGAAGGCGTGCCATTCGACGAAGGCCTGGAAATCGGTGTGATGATTGAGATTCCAGGGGCGGCATTAACCGCGCATTCTCTGGCCAAGAGGGTGAAGTTCTTCAGCCTCGGCACCAACGATCTGATTCAGTATTCCCTCGCCGTAGACCGGATGAACCCGCGGATCGCACACCTCTACGATCCCACTCACCCTGCCGTCCTCCGTTTGATTAAACTCACTGCGGACGCGGCGCGCGCCAACGGGATCTGGACGGGAGTCTGTGGGGAGATGGCCGGGGATCCGGTGCTGGTCCCCTTATTGCTAGGCCTGGGTGTGGATGAACTGAGTGCCGCTCCACCTTTGGTTCCGGGTGTGAAATTCATCATCCGACGCCTGAAGCTGTGCGAGGCCCGCGAGCTGGCGGAATTCGCTCTGAATTGCGAGAACGGCGCCGAGATTTTAGCCCGCGCGCAGGAATTCGCACGCGCCATCGCTCCTGGGCTCTTTGAAACCCAATCGACATGAAAGTCCTGATACTAGCCGCCGGATATGCCACGCGCCTCTATCCGCTCACCCTGACCCGCGCCAAACCGCTGCTGCCGGTTGCCGGCAAGCCGATGGTTGAGCACGTCCTGGACAATCTTGCTCCGATTCCCGGGATCTCGAGAGTCTACGTGGTTACCAACGCCAAGTTTGCCGCCCAGTTCCAAGACTGGGCCAACCATTATCGCGCCAATAAATTCCCTCTTGATTTCACAGTAGTCAACGACGGCTCAACGGACGACTCGAATAAGCTTGGAGCAATTGGCGATATCCATTTTGTTCTGAAACAGGAGAAGCTAGACGATGACCTGCTTGTGGTGGCCGGGGACAATCTGTTCAGCCAAAAGCTGGACGCCTTCGGGGTCTATTGCCGGGAGAAGAAGGCTCCCGTGCTGGCCGTTTACGACGTGGGCAACCTCGAGCAGATCAAGGGCTTCAACGCGATCAATATCGACCAGGACGGGCGCATTGTTTTCTTCGAAGAGAAGCCCAAGGCCCCCACCAGCACGTTGACCGGCATCGCGCTTTATTTTTATCCCCGGCAGGTGGTGCCGATGATCCACCAATACATTGCCGAGGGAAATAATCCCGATCAGCCTGGGCGTTTGATCCAATGGCTTTACACGCGGACGCCCGTCTACACGTGGCGGGTGCCAGGACTGTGGTATGACATCGGCTCGAAGGAGGCTATTGAGGAGGCTGATCGGGTTTTCTCGAAGCTCTGACCATGCCATCCCCCCCCAGCGTGGCGCGCTCCAGGCTCTGGATCATCATCGTTTTCACAGGCCTTCTTTTATTGGCGGTGGCAGCAGTCCGCCTGTGGCGTGGCGCGTCCTCCAATCGCGTCGAGGAGTTCGTGCAAGTGATGAACACGGGCAAGAATTATCTCGATCAAGGGAATGCAGCCAAGGCCGTTCCCCTGTTTGTCCGTGCGGTCGCCTTGAACCCAGCGCAGCCCGATGCGCACCTCAATCTCGCTAATGCCTATCTTCTGGCAGGTCAATTGGACGGGGCCGTGGAACAGTCGCAAGCAGCCCTCGAATATGACCGCAACCTGGCGGCTGCATACTATGTGGCAGGGTGCGCTTATCTGCGCGCAAGAAAGTTCGAGGAGGCGTTGAAGATGCTTCAGACTGCGCACGACTTGGACGGCAACGTCGTGGCCTTGAATTATCAGTTGGGGCGCGCGCATCAGGAGTTGGGTCATGTCGAAGAGGCCATTGCAGCGTTCACGGACGCAGTGAAATTAGATCCCAAACACCCCGTGGCGCACTACGCTTTAGGCCAAGCGCTACTGCGCGTTGGACGCCAGGACGAGGGCCTGAAAGAAGTCGAACTGCACCGCCAACTCCAGGCAGCGGGTGGACCTGCCTCGGCCGATCCTTCCGCCTACGAAGGCTGCAAATTCACGCAAGGGCGAGCGCCACAAGTAATCGAGAAACCAGACCCTGCCGGAGTCGTGGTGACATTCGTGGACACCACTGCTTCAGCTCTAGGTGCAGCGGCCTCACAGTTCCATGGCCCCCTCGCAGCGCTCGATTACAATCGGGATGATCGGAACAGCCTCTTTCTGGCCGACGGGACAAATGGGTTTCGCTTGCTCGCCAACAACAGGGGCGTCTTTGAGGCGGTTGGGAATCCTCTTCCGGTGGCACCAGGCGGGCACTATGGTCAAATCCTGGTCGGGGATTTAAATAACGATCGTTTCGAGGACATTTTGGTCCTCGGAGAGCCAGCATGCCACCTCTTCAAATTCGCTACCAACGGTGTGGCCAGGGAAATCACACCCGCGGCGGGTCTTAAGAACGTCTCCGCGTCCGCCGGCGGTTTGGTGGATCTGGATTTTAGCGGAAAACTCGATCTTTTGGCCATCAACGCCACCAACCAGGGGTTGCGAGTTCTGCGGAACCTGGGAGCCGCTTACTTCAAGGACATTACGTCCACTTCAGGAGTGCCCGCTGAACTCACCAGCGCCCGACAACTCGTGATCGAGGACTGGAACAACGATGACTTGATGGATGTCATCGTCACGCGTGACGGTAAGCCACCGATGTTGCTGCTGAAAGAACGAGGCGGACCGCTCGTCCCTACGAATTTCCCACCAGGTCAACTGGAAGGCACGGTCATCGCAACGGGGGATCTGAACAATGACTCACGTGCCGACCTAATCGTGGGAGCGGCCGATCATCTAGATATGCTCTACGGGGGGATAAACCAGTTCAGCCGGCTTCCCATCAACCTGCCGAAGTTGGCCAGTATTACCTTGGTCGACTTCGACAACGACGGTTGGTTGGATATATTGCTCGCTGGCCAAGGGCTTCAGATGTGGCGAAATCTGGGCGACGGGAACTTCGCCAATGTTACTGCGAAGCTGGGGCTGGATAGACTGATAGCCGGCCAGGTGGAGAGCGTTGTAGCAGCGGATTTTGACCAGGATTGCGACACCGATCTAGCGGTAAGCGTCGTGGGGCAGGGCGTCAAGCTGCTGCGTAACGATGGGGGCAACGCCAACGGTCAGATCAAGCTGCGGCTTTTCGGTAACCGGTCGAACGCCAGCGGGCTGGGAATACGCGTGGATGCTTCGGTGGGCAGCCTCCGAATCCATCGGACCGTTGGATCGATGCCTATCGAGATCGGGATGGGCAAACACCGCCAGTTCGACTCGCTCACGGCGCGCTGGTTCGAGTTGCCCTATAGTCTTGTCGATGTGAAGCCAGAGGCTTGCACCGCAATCCCAATCCTCGAACCTATTCTGCCCACGGGCTCCTGTCCCAATTTGTACGCGTGGGATGGACAGAAATTCCGGTTTGTTACCGACATTCTTGGCTCAGCACCGGTGGGCTTGAGGCTCACCGACACCGTTTTTCTCGACGCCGACACGCAGGAAACAGTCTGGCTCGGCAACGAGGAGATGTTCCGGCCACTGGGTGACAGCTATGAAGTGCGTATTACCGAGGAGCTACGCGAGTTGCTTTATCTGGACGAGGCCAAGTTAGTAGTCGCCGATCACCCCCAGGGAACTGAGATCCATAGCACGGACAAACTTCGCCCCCATAAACCGTTTCCAGCCGGTGAACTCTGGACTCTCGAGCATCGCTATCCCCTCCGTCAGGCCACGCGGCTGGATGGGAGCGATGTCACGCAGGTGCTCGCGGAAAATGACAACCAAATCCTCTCGCCTGCCCGGCTGCGAATTCCGCAACTTCGGGGGCTGGCAGAACCGCACGGGGTGGTGCTGGATTTCGGCACGCTCCCCTCAGACCGTCCACTGACTCTCGCGCTCACTGGGTGGCTACGCTTTGGCGGCGGAATGGCGAATGTGGCAGCCTCGCACGACCCCGACTTACCCTTCCCATTTCCGCAATTGGAAATCGAAGGAGCGGACGGCAGCTGGCGGCTGGCCGACGTGGTCGCTGGGGCGCCTTCGGGCAAGACGAAAACCATCCTTATCGACCTCACCGGGAAGACTCGGCCCGGAGATCGCCGCCTGAGAGTGAGCACGGCTTTCGAGATCCATTGGGATCGGATCGCCCTTTTTGATCGGCGTACGGCAGGCGATTCCAAGATCGCCCGCTTCTCGCCGCGGAAGAGCGACTTGCACTGGCGCGGGTTCAGTCAGTTTGCCGATTTGCCGCCTAGCATGCCGCTCACACCGGTGTATGATAAAGTTTTCGGCACCGCCCCCTGGAGGATCACGCCGATGGGCTGGTGCACGCGGTATGGCGAGGTTAGCGAGTTGGTTGCCGCCACCGACAATGCCCAGGTGCTGATCAATGGTGGCGATGAACTTGCTCTGCGATTCGCTGTCGCTGAGTTGCCTCCCCTTGATAAAGGCATGGTTCGGGACTTTTTTCTCTACACGGTTGGTTGGGACAAGGACTCTGACTTCCACGTTGAGCTAGGCTGGAAAGTCGATCCTCTGCCGTGGATCGGGATGGACGACCAAAGATACGGGCGTGACCCTCGGCCCTGCTTCCCAAGCGATCAGATGGCGCAGAAGTACCGGACACGCTGGGTGAACCAATACACGCTCAAGCGAGCAAGCCGCTAGATCCTCGTGTGCGAGGAACCGCGTCGGCATATCGGAGGCTGGCCCGAAAGCGCCGCGCCGGCTCAGGCGACTGGGCTGCCGTTAGATCAGTGATCCCGGGCTGTACAACGACTCTCCTTTGTTCGTCCGAGGCGATCCTCTATCGCGGGCCCTGGTCGCTTTTGGGGCTCAGCGCTCCGCTGATAGACAACGTCCCGCCAGCGTCGCGGCTGACGATTTCCTCTTCCTCAGCAATCGTGTCGAAGATCCACGCCCCATTGGTTAGCGGCTCTCGGCGAAGATGCCCTGGCTCAGATTGGTGAAAATGCCGGTAGGAGAAAACGTCTTCTCCATCGCTCGAACCTCGTAGAGCAGGTGTCCTGAGGGGGGGCTTGGATCGATGTAAGCTGCAACATCGATAGGAGCGTCGTTCAGCCGGATGAAAGGGCCGCTGAGGCTGTTGGTCGAGCGGTAGACGGCATAAAGGGCGCCAACCGTTGGTGAGCGGCTCCAAGATAGGGAGACCTGGCCCGAGCTTCGACGGAGTCGAAGAGCACTCGGAGGGGGGGCAATGATCAGGCGAAGAGTTGGATCACCGAGCAAAGCGAACGCGCGGATGGTATTGTAGCCAATGGGCTCAGTGCTCCAATGGGCAGGCTCGCCGTGGGAGGTGGCTACCATAACTTCGCCGACACATCCTCCAAGCTCTGCGGCGTCGAAACGGAAGTTTACCCCGAAGCCAAAAGAAGCCAGCAAACCATAGTGCGGAGTAGACAGGGAGGCTCGCAATAAGTTGTCCGGCAGGTTCCAATCACCAAACCATGAGCCAGCGAGTATGTACCACGCAACATAAGGTTCCTTCGCCGGGTCGCCGAAGTCCTGGGTGGTGAAGGTTGAGCCGCCCAAGTCACGGCTAAAGGCGAGGTTGGTGTTGATCCTCTCAGCTCCCCCGAACCCGCCCTGCAGCCCGACCAGCGCAGGATGATCAGGCTGAAATATATCGCCAAAGGCAACCTGGTTCGGCTGTAAGCCACAGAATGCCGTGGCGGCTCTGAGGGCATTGTAATTGATGCACTCGCCGGTTCCATTGAATGGGTGACCGAAATAGGCGGCTTCAACAACGCGATTGGGGTAGACGGTTTGAGCGAACCGAAACGCGTGGTCTTTGTGCAGGTACTGGCGCAGAAGCTCAACCTCGGAGCGACGACCTAAACCCGGCAAACGCGAGAAATCCACCCTGCCAACTGCCACATCAAGTCCGGCCTTACCATCTGCCTCCTGGGGAAAGCCGGCTTGGTCAAACTTGCCATCGTTGGGCTGATTCCTACGCGGTTCGGAGGCGTTAGGGGCGAGGTTGTCCTTGTCCGTGAAAATACCCGTGATGTCCCCATAATAGGCGTCAGCGGGCCAAGCGCCAAAATGTTCGCCGTGGCCATCTTCGGAAGAAGCGCCGGAATAGGGCACGGCAACGTGGCCCAGGATGAAAATGGCTTTGAGTGCGCCTGGTTTAGCCGCCCAAAGAGCGCGGATTGATTCTTTGATGTTGAAGATGGCGTTGGTGTTAGCCGACCACAAAGAATCGTTGTGGCCGGGCACAATCTGCCGAACGACCTGCCAGCCGTCTCCCACCAGATCTGCCTCGAGGGTCTTGAGGTCGGCCGCCAGTGCAGAGGCAACCGGCTCAGCGATGAGGAGAAGGACTTGTCCACGTTGCTCGACTGGAGGTAGATCGATTCCCGCGCGAACATACCGCAAGTTCTGAAAGTTGCGGTCTCCAACCTTGTATTCGTAGGCCACGCCCGGCGTCACCCGAGTGTCGGTGCCGCTTAGGGCGTTAGTCACCCAGCCGAGCGTTTCCCATTGACGAGGAAAGCTCCAATCGGACCGATCTAAAACACGCCGTTGGACGACGTTGCCGGAACGCTCGAGATTGCGCATGGGGTGGAAATCTTGGAACCAATCGAGGCGAATCGAAGGGGGGGAAGCAACGGGCGTGGCGAGCAACACAGTTCGCCCACGGTACGTGTCACAGTCCGAGGGATCGATCGGGAAGGCGAAGGTCTGCAGGTTATCGATGGCCCCAATGAACGGCAAGGATCCGTCCGCTGCGCTACCCACGCTGATGTCCGGCATTGCCGACGCAATTCCCTTTGGGACAGCCGTCCCTGGCCCAGACCACAGATTGTGCAGGATGTCCTTTTTATGAACGCCGTCCACGATGAAAACCGAATTCGTTGGAGTGTAGCGAAGCACGACCTCGTGCCACCTGAGGTCAGCCTCACGCGAGCCATAAGGCGAACCGACGGCAAGCTCGCTCAGCAAGTTGGTAATGGTAGATCCACCAGCCCCCGGGGTCTGGAAGACGAGGAGATCCCCTGGAGGCGCAATACTGATCTTCCAATCGCCTGCTTCGAGCAATCGCATCCAATTCGTCGTGGGCCGCTCCCGTCTCCAGCCGTTCAGAATCCAAAGGCGAACCGACCCATTATTCAGATCCAGATTGGTTTGGCCGTTGGACTCAAGCAGGCGGTATTTCAGCTGGGCAACGCCATTGGTGGACTGCATCGAGAGCGCCGTTGATTCGAAACTGGGGACCAATTGCAGGTTCGTTGCCAGGAGCGGATGCTGATTTTGATCCCCAAGACAGTCGGGCTGATTGAAGCGCCAGGAGGCCAAGTCGCGATCCACGTGGGGCCGCTCGGCGGCTAGGGCGGCTGAGAGCAGACCGACTAGGGCCAGCCAGCCGCAGGCCAGCCGAAGATGGTGGGAGGAGTTCATGTGCTCGAACACAAGGTATTGTGCCATAAAGGCGGTTCTCCGGCCAGCGAAAGGGCCTGGTCGACGGAGATGTTCAGTCACACGGGCCGGAGGTGGCTCGTGATTGTTCATCTGTTCGCTCGCTCGCTCTAGCCATCCTGATGCGAACACGAAAACCGACAAAGGATTTGAAATTTCAAATCCTGACCCAAAAGATGGGCCTATGACGGTATCATATCGGTGTTGGGCAGAGGTGAGTTTGGACGCTCTGCGCGAGAATCTAGCCTGGCTGCGTCACCAGGTCGGGGCGGAGGTGCGCATTCTTACGGTGGTTAAGGCCGACGCGTATGGCCACGGGCTTAGACAAATCGCCGCTCTGCTGATGCAGAGCGGCACCGACATCTTCGGCGTGGCCAACTTGAGCGAAGCCCAAACGATCCGAGCGGTGGGACGAGGGTGGGCTATCCTGATACTAGGTGTGTGCTTGCCGGAGGAGGTCGATGCAGTGGTGCGAGACGGGGTCATGCCCACCATTTCCTCACTCGAGGAAGCGAAGACATTTTCCTCTGCGGCTGTCCGGCTGAAGAAGGCCGTACGAGTGCATGTGAAGGTGGACACCGGGATGGGGCGGCTGGGCACGCCCGTGGCTGAGGCCCTTTCGTTCATTCAGCACGTGCGGTTGCTCCCCAATCTGGAGTTGCAGGGTCTGTTCATGCATTTTGCCTCGGCCGAGGATAACCCGAGATTCGCTGCGCGCCAGGCGGCGAGCTTTCTTGGTTTGGTGGAATCGCTATGCGCCCAGGGAATCCACATTCCACTGATCCACGCAAACAATAGCGCCGCCCTGCTGTACGAGCCGTCGACCCAGTTCAAACTCGTGCGGCCTGGCCTGCTGGTTTACGGGATCGTACCGCCCGGGCGACGGCGGCGGAATGTCGAGGTCCAGCGCCACCTTCGGCCCGTATTGAGTTGGAAATGCCGAGTGGGTTTGGTGCGAATCGTGCCCCCCGGCACGCCGGTTAGCTATGGAAGCACTTACACCACGCCCCGCAAAATGCGCCTAGTCGTTCTGACGGCTGGTTATGGTGACGGGTACCTCCGCGCCGCCAGCAATCGGGCCTTCGTCTTGCTCCACGGCCGCCGATGCCGTGTTTTAGGACGGATAACGATGGATCAAATGGTGGTGGACGGCACGCGCGTGCCGGGCGTCCGAGCGGGTGACGAAGCCGTGTTAATAGGACGCCAAGGGCAACAGGAAATCCACGCGAGCCAGCTGGCGCAATGGAGCGGGACCATCCCCTGGGAAATCCTGACGAACATTACCTATCGAGTCCCCCGCATCTATCGAGGCGGTACGGCTGCGTGAGGTGCAGGCAAGGGACGGGGCGCAAAAGCCAAAATTCGCGTGACGAAATTGATGGACAACGCACTTGTTGCGCATGGATATTGTTTCCATGCGTGCAGGGCGCCAGTCCATGTCTGGCGGATCGGCCGCGGCATTGGGGCGGAGAAACCTATGCCGTCGGTTGGAAGTGTGCGCGGGATCGATTGGGGTCGCTGATCCGACAAGGATTTTGGGCGCGCCCTGTTTGGCCGCCCGCCCGGGAGCCTTCCGAGCAAACCACGAGCAAGTTTCTTTGAAAATTGAAGCTGCTTGCACGGATCCTGGGCAAGGCAGGCTTGGTCGTAGAACATCTCCGTGTGCCGCGCCAAGCCTGCCTTCCTGTCACTAGTACAGGATCCGTACCCGGTATGGTTTCCTCCCTCATTTTCTTCCCGTTATTGCCCATCGCGTCGCTGGCGGCTCAAACGGTGATTAATGGGCTCGATACCGCCGAGCCCAAAGGACAACGGCCTTACGAAATGGTGTGGGCGGGCCGGGTCGAGGAGGGACCGCCAACTGTCCGGTTCGACCAACTGACCGGCTGGAGTATGGAGGTTTCTGGAGGCGCCGAGGCGAGTCTTCAGATCAGCCAGGCGGAGGACGTTTGGAATCGGCCTGTGGCTCGGTTGCGCTATCGAGGCAACGGGCAGTCGGCGTCCGAGCCACGAATCGTCATCGCAATGACCACGGTTGCCGTGCCGAGTGGCGCAGATTGCGTAGAGGTGTGGTTGAATGGGAATCGATGGGATTGGGAGAACCCCCCGGACACGCCGCCAGTTCGAGTCATTCTCCAGCTACGTGACAGCGACCGGAACGTCCATCAACTCGCAATCGACCGCGTCAGATGGAAGGACTGGTGGGTGATCCACAAACGCTTGCCGCCCACGTGGAAACCTCCCCTCCAACTCGAGCAAATGGAGTTCGTGGGCGGATGGCAGCAGGAGTGGCGCACGCTTTACCTCGATTCGATTCGGTTTTATCGTGAGGATACTCGTTCGTTGACATTCCAGCCGCGGCCGCGCCGGAATCTAAGCCTTTCTAGAGGGCAATCCGTCGGAGCTAATAGCGGCCCTGGCTCGCTTCCGTTTCCCACGCGTGAGGAGACCATTCTGCCGTTACAGTTGACGAACGATTTCAGCACATTCCAGGAACAGAACGGCAACCGGTTTCACTTCCACTACCGAGGTCCTGACTGCACGCTGCATTACTCGTTCGACGCCACCGTCGGCCTGGACAGTCTCACCGCCCGCATCGACGGTCAGACTGTGGGCCGCTTATTGGAGGGGTCCGGCGTTCGGATGGCGCATAGTGGCGGTCGCCCTTCGCTGATTTACGCGCGCATGCGCAAAGGGGTGGTCACCGCCGTCTACGTCGATGGGACCGCCTTGGAACTGCGGTTGATGCAAAAGTCGCTAGTGGCGGACGTGCGCAATCCAACGGGTGACGCCGTTGAGCTGGATTTCGGCCATCTGAGCGACCTGATTAGCCCGCGCACGATTTGGGTACCGTATCTTAACTATGGTAACGGCCCGCACCCTAGCGTTCTCCTTTCCAAAGCGGGCGTCTCCGAGGTGTTTACTTCGATATGGCTAGACTGGTACCGTTCGAATGGTTCGGAGCCCTTCGCCGCGGAATCGACCGAAGGCGACACGGCGCGCATTAACGGGGGGGTCCGTTATCTCCCGCGCACGGACGGTGCGCGCAACCCGATGTTCGAGCGTTTCTTCGTTACGGTTTCCCCGAGCTTTGAGGAAGTCCTGCCCCGGATCCCCAACCCTGTGGGGCTCCATGCTCACCAGGCGTGCGAGCGGCTCTGGCAAGAAACGTGGGGCCCTGCGGATTTTGCCGCCGAGGCGAGGCGTAGCCAGGCGTTGCGTGCATACGGCATCGAGAAGTTAATCCAGTGTAACCACGAGATCGCTTGGCGCGACGGAGGCGAGAGCTTCACTCTGCGCGTGCACGCGGCTCCTAAAAAGGGGGGTGATAGCGCGCTGCAGAACTACGTGCGGCACCAAACTTCACTGGGCTGGCTGGAGGGCCTCTATAGCAACTATACCGATTACGCCCCCGTGAATGAGTTCTGGAGCCCGGATGGGGTGCAGCGCGGAAGCGACGGCAGCCTCCGGACCGCCTGGCCACGCTGCTACGCCCTCAAGCCTCTAAGGGCTGTGGAATACGACGCCCTGCTCGCCCCCCAGTTGAAGGCCAAGTACGCGTCGACCAGCGCTTATACGGATGTGCATACCGCAGTCGCGCCCTGGGGCTACACCGACTACGACGCCCGGGTGCCCGGGGCGGGTACATTTGCCCAGACTTTCTATGCTTACGGGGAGCTGCTGCGTAACGACTCCAAAGTGTACGGCGGACCGATCTTTTCCGAGGGAACCTATCAGTGGCTCTACGCGGGCCTCGCCGACGGCAACTATGCTCTAGCTTACGACGGGCATCCGATGGCCGAGGCCCCATTGCTCCCCATCTTTGACCTCTACGAAATTCACTCCAGAGAGTGCGACATCGGCATGGGGTGGACGGAGAACTTTTGCAGTGGCATTGCCCGCTGGAAAGCCCCAGAAAACCTGGATCGTTCCATCGACCGATTCCTGCTCAACACTCTGGCGTACGGCCACATTGGCTGGCTGGTCGAGGAAGCCCACGGGATTTCGCGCACCTGCCGGTCCTATTATATGCTGCAAGCGGTTCAGGCCCGGTACGGCCTTAAGCGCCCGTCCGTCATTGGCTATTGGGATGGCGCCACCCTCCGTTCAACCGGGGACGCGCTCATTCGTGACCTTCCGCGCCAGCGCCGCCAGCTGTATCTCGAGTATCCGGGCAACCTACGACTTTGGCTCAACGACAGCCCTACCAATGACTGGACCGTGGATCTGGGTACGCGCTCGGTCAGGTTGCCGCCGTCAGGATGGGCCGCGAGCCAGCCCAACCTCCTCGAAACCTACTCGGGCCTGGATGGCTCAAACCGGGTCGATTACATCCGGTGTGAGGATTACGTCTATCTGGATGGCCGAGGGCATGGATTCTCCGTGCCGGAGGCTACTGCAAATGGTGCTCTGGCCATACGGCAAAACGGTGCGCATGGACTCGAAGTAATCCACATCTCCGGCGACGAGCCGTTGATAATCCGGAGGCCATTCAAGATCAAAGGCCGGCCGGCCGCTTGCGAGGCGTTGGATCTCGAGGGGAACCTGTTGCCGCCGCCGCGATGGCACGATGCCGCCGATCAGACCCAAATCGAGTTGGTCGAGAAGGCCGTCCGATACCGATTGCGTTTCGTGACCCGATGAAAAACTTCTTGTTGTCATGTTCTTGGTGTTCATTGGCGCTGGCGTGCCTCTCTGCGGCGGAGCAACCGGTTCTGCGCAGCGTTAGAGGCGCAAATGCCGGCCCAAACCTCTTGCGGAACTCCGGTTTCGAGGAAGTCCAAGCGGGCCAACCGACCGGATGGGCAGCGGCTCCGCAAGGGGCCTCGGGGGCGCCGGGCGCGGGAAGGAACGGATTTAGCGCGCTGGTATGCAACAATCCCGCCGGAGCCGGCTGGTTTGGGGCGAGTCAGGCCATGGAGCTCAATCGGACCAACATCGTCCCGTTGGTGATTCGGGGTTGGAGCAGAGCTGAGAACGTCAGTGGCAGCGCCGACAGCGGCTATTCACTCTACGCCGACATTGTCTATGAGGACGGCTCGCCGCTTTGGGGACAGACAGCGGAATTCTCTTGCGGCACTCATGGCTGGGAACAACGGGAGTGCGTCATCCTTCCTGAAAAGCCCGTCCGATCCGTGACCCTACACTGTCTGTTTCGCGGGCACGCGGGCACGGTTTGGTTTGATGATCTGAGTATCCAAGAGACGGTGCCGGGGGGGGGTGCGGTCCTGTTTCAGGGTGTGCCAATGGAATTAAACCCCGGCTCCGTTGTGGGAAGGACGGAAGGCAAACGAACCATCTTGGCTACCAGAGACCGACTCAAGCTGACGCGAAACGGGGACAGGATAAGCGGGTTGGATGTGGATAGTCGGGAGTTAGCAGCGCGGGCTCCTTCGGCCTTCATGGCACGGGACGCGGCGACGGGGTCGGACGTCTACGGTTTCAGCGGAGGCGAATGCCGCGAACTGGGGCTGCGCTTGGAGAGCCGGTTCACGGCCGAACCAGATCACATCGTTGTCGAAGGCTCACTTACGGATCAACAACACAAGGACCGCGCTGTCACCTTGCTGTTTGCTCTCCCGATCGATGCGACGGGCTGGAGATGGGAGGATGACATCCGTCGCGGACGGGTGATCCAGGGAAGTTCGGAGTTTCACAATGAGGTAGCCACGAGGTGCGGGGCAACGGGAACGATGTCGGTGTACCCGGTGGCGGTTATCCATGACGAACGGACCGGCTTAGCGGTCGCGGCGGACATGGGTTGGCCCGCGCAGTATCGTCTGGGTTACCATCCCGCGACTCGCCAACTGCTCATCGCCTATGACTTCGGATTAGTTCCCGAGACGAGGCCGCTGGCAGGGACAGCGCGGTTCCGATTCGTGATCTACCGGTTTGACGCCATGTGGGGTTTTCGGGGGGCGTGGGACAAGCTAATGCGGATATTTCCTGATTACTTCGTCGTCCGAGCCAAGGATCAAGGCATCTGGATGCCTTTCACCGACATCAGCAAAGTAGAAGGATGGAAGGACTTCGGATTTAAGTTCCACGAAGGGAACAACAACGTGAAGTGGGACGATGCGAATGGGATTCTGAGCTTTCGCTACACCGAGCCCATGACCTGGTGGATGACTATGGGGGAGAAGGTCCCGCGGTCGGTGAGCCAAGCGCTGCTGGTGCGTGACAGCTTGTTGGAGCAAACCAGCCGAAACGAGGGCCGAATGGCCCGGGTGACCCAGGTGGCAGCAATGCATGATGAACAGGGCCAACCGGCAATGGTGTTTCGAGACGAGCCTTGGTGCCACGGAGCGGTCTGGAGCCTGAACCCAAACCCATTTTTGCCCGGCCCTCTCAATGCGGCCACCGTCTATTGGAACCCAGAAATCAAGCAACGGCTCTACGGTGGAACTGATAAGCCCCAGCTTGACGGGGAGTACCTTGACTCGCTTGAGGGCTATGTCACGGCCGATCTCAATTTCCGGCGCGAGCACTTCGGAGCTTCCACGGTGCCCTTGACGTTTGCCAAGGACACGAAACGCCCAGTCCTGTTCAAGGGCTTTGCCGTGGATGAATTCACGCGGTGGCTCGCTGAGGATGTCCATCGCTCCGGGCATTTGATGTTCGCCAACGGGGTACCCTATCGGTTCACCTTTCTTTGCCCTTGGCTCGACGTGTTAGGGACGGAAACCGATTGGGTTTCGGAGGGGAAATATCGGCCGGCCGCGGCTCAGCAGATGGACCTGTGGCGGACAGCATCGGGCGCCAAACCTTATTTGTTGTTGATGAACACGGACTATGACCAGTTCGACACCAACATGGTGCAACTCTATTTCGAACGCTCGCTGTTCTACGGCATGTTCCCAGGGATGTTCAGCCATAATGCCTCGGAAAACCCGTACTGGCAAAATCCGCGCTGGTACAACCGAGATCGTCCGCTCTTCAAGAAATACCTGCCGCTCATCAAGCGAGTCGCCGAGGCGGGGTGGCAACCGGTGACCGAAGCGCGGTGCGACAACGCTTCGATCTGGGTAGAACGGTTCGGTTCAGACCAAGGCCGGCCCGTCTTTTTCACGCTGTTCAATGAAACCAGCGAGATGCAGTCAGGGGTGCTGAGGCTCGGACACAACCGGCCTCGGGCCGCTTTGCGCGACCTGCTTTCTGGGGAGAATCTGCATTCCGAAGGAATGGGTTGGGCCGTTCGCCTTCAACCTCAAAGAGCCATGGTAGTGGCCCTGGGCGATTGAGAAGTCGGCATGATCGGGACCATAGCTAACGCGGCGGCGATTGTGGTGGGTGGCTCGGCTGGAGTTGCCGCCAGGGGCCAGATTTCCGCCCACAACCAGCGCCGGATCAAGGTCCTTTTGGGTGCTTTCACGGTTTATGTCGGGCTTAGCATGACATGGACGGGAATGAACGGTTCCTTCTGGCAAGTGCTTAAGCAGTTTGGGGTTGTGCTGGTGGCGCTCATGATTGGCAATGCCACCGGCCGACTGCTAAGATTGCAGCGTTCCTTGAATCGTCTGGGGCAATTCGCGAAAGCCCAGTTAACCCACGCGCAAACAACCACCGAGCACAAGTTCACCGAGGGATTTGTTACCTGCACGGTGTTATTCTGCGTCGGGCCATTGGCCATCCTTGGTTCACTGCAGGATGGATTGAAAGGTGACTTCAAGACCCTCGCGATCAAGTCGGTGATGGATGGTCTGGCAACGATCGCGTTTGCGCAGACCTTCGGCTGGGGCGTGATCCTGTCGGCGCTCCCGGTTTTTGTTTACCAAGGCACGCTCACACTGGGAGCTCGCGCCCTCGCGCCCTATCTGGAAGAGCAAGCGGTGCTCGACCCGCTGTACGCCACTGGAGGCATGATGCTATTCACCGTGGCACTAGTGATCCTGGAGATCAAGAAGGTGCAGCTGGCTGATTATTTGCCCAGTCTAGTCTATGCGCCTCTGCTAGCCTGGGGACTAAGGCATATGTAAAGGCATAGGACTCGGCGAGGGGCCATATCCATGGTGGATGCCAACTCGACTTGGATGAGCCTGGCCGCCATGCTCTCGAAGTCAGGGCTTTCATGCCTGTCCAACACTACATCCTAGCCACCGCGGGGCACGTCGACCACGGCAAGAGCGCCTTAGTTAAGGCGCTCACCGGCACAGATCCCGACCGTTTGCCGGAAGAAAAGGCGCGAGGCATCACCATCGATCTCGGCTTCGCGTACCTAGACCTTCCGGCAAAGAACCGGTCGTCTGGTTATCGCCTCGGCATAGTTGACGTTCCGGGCCACGAAGATTTCGTCAAGAACATGGTGGCAGGCGTAGGCTCAATTGATCTCGCGCTGCTGGTGGTGGCTGTCGACGATGGCTGGATGCCTCAAACGGAGGAACATTTCCAGATTCTAAGCTACCTTGGGATCGGCCGCTGTGTGGTTGCTCTGACAAAAATCGATATCTCGCCCGGAGGAGAACCGAGATTGCGAAACCTGATCCGCTCCAGGCTTGCCGCTACCCCCCTTGCCGAGGCCCCGATCGTGGCGACGTCGGTCCGGACCGGTCAAGGGCTGGAGGCGTTGCGGGAGGCAATGGCGGAGACTCTGGCGAGCACACCGCCACCACGAGACGTCGGCAAACCGCGCTTGCCCATTGACCGGGCGTTCACACTGCGCGGGGTAGGCACGGTCGTCACCGGCACCCTCGCTGGCGGGACGCTCTCACGCGGGCAAGAAGTGGTTATTCAACCCTCAGGGCAAAAGACCCGGATTCGGACCCTTCAAAACCACAATCGCGAGGTTGAATCCTCGGGCCCAGGGATGCGCACTGCCATCAATCTGCCCGATCTCGAGATCCGTGTTGACGACGCAACCCGCGGAGTGCGGCGAGGGGACGTGGTTACGGTCACGAGCCTGGGGGGGTCAAGCGCTATGGTGGACGCCATCTTGTTCAAGTCGGGGCGGACGGGGGATTTTGAGCCGGGCGCAATCCGCCCACTCAAAGACGGCGCGCGGGTCCGCGTTCACCATGGCAGCGCGCACGCGACTGCCCGCCTGCAATTGCTGGACACAACGGCCCTCGCTCCTGGCGCGACGGCAATCGGCCGGTTCCGTTTGGAGGAACCCATATTCGTCCTGGCCGGAGATCGTTTTATTGTCCGCGACTGGGCGGAGCAAAACACGCTTGCAGGAGGTATTATCCTCGACCCTGATCCGCCTGCAGGGCCGACAGGAATCGAGACTCGTAAACGCCTGCTTGAACAACGCGCAGCCGCGCCTGCGGAGCTCTCCGGTTTCATCACCTCCCAATTGGAACTCGACCATGCGGTGAAGCGTGATCAGCTCCTCAGGCGTTCGCGATTTAGCGATGAAGAGGTTGGCTGTGCGTCGAACCAATTGGTTGAAGAGGGAAGAGTTGGGCAATTAGGTGATTGGCTGGTGGACGTGAGTTGGTGGAAGGGCCTCTGCGAAGTCGGTGCTCGGGAGATCGATCGAGAGCATAGAGAGCATCCGGAGCAGCTGGGGCTCGCAGTTACCGCGTTCCGCCGAGCGTTAACGGCGGCGGGGGGACCGGCCGTGGAGTACGTGTTTGAAGATTTGGTTGCTGCGCTCTGCAGGAGCGAATTCGCGCGGCGAGGCAACTCATTAAGTCGCGTCGACCATCGCCCCGCTCTTCCTCAACCGCTCCAAGCAGCCGGGTCAAGAATCCGGACCAGCCTGAAGGCGAAGCAGCTCGAGCCTCCGAGGCGAGCGGAGTTGGCGATGGACGCCGTTGGCCAAAAAGCCATTCGGTTCCTGATCGAATCAGGGGAAGTTGTCGAATTGAACAGCGAGTTGATCATCGCCGCCGAAGCTTACGCTGCTGCGGTTCAGGCCATCCGAACTCACCTTCGGAATAAGAGGCGAGCCACCGTGAGCGAATTGCGACCAGTTGTTGGGACCAGTCGCCGAGTATTGGTGCCCTTGCTGGAACGTTTGGATCGGGACGGTGTCACTCGACGCGACGGAGATTATCGAACTCTACGAAACCAGTGAACAACTCGTCTTCATGGAGGGCAAAAGTCCTGCGGGGCCTGCAAAAGCGGCGCGTCCCCACGCGCAGCTCAACCCGGGTACCCCCCGGTGATGTAGCTATGCAACTGGCTGATGGTGGCGCTTTGCTGGGAGATCGTCCAGTTGACCAGATCGCCAATCGAAACCACGCCAACCACCACGCCTTCGTCGACTACCGGTAGATGTCGCACACGATTCTCGGTCATCAGGCGCATGCAATGCTCCACGGTGTCCTCGGGTTTCGCCGAGATGATGATGCCCGTGAGGATTTCCCGGACCAGCGTTTGCTTGGACACTTTGCCCTTAAGGGCGACCTTACGGGTGTAATCGCGTTCGGTCATGATCCCGATCAAGACATCGCCCTCCATTACCAACAAGGCTCCGACGTTCTTGTCAGCCATCTTCTGAATAGCGTCGAAAACGGTGGCGTCAGGAGAAACTGACCAAACGACGGCACCCTTCCGTTTCAGGAGTGAATCGACGGTTCCGATGGTTTCCATAGGGAGTTACTGATGTATATTATTAAACCCGCCATTGATGGTGTCAAGCGCGGGAGCGAAAAAGACAAAGGCGATCTCGCATTGATGGCAGAAAGGCCCATGACACGGGCAGCTCGGAGGAAAGAGAAACACGTGTTGGGGTGGGAACAAAATGAGACTGCCGGGGGAACAAAATGAGACTGCGCTTTCATCCCTACCAGGAGGGCGTGAATCCCTTCCCCCGCAGGGCCAGGGTTTGAGGAGGCCGGAGCGTAGCGGAG